>Ga0075324_1000001_pt1 | contig 257121 bp, 251 predicted proteins | sample MayberryNW_TuleC_FD_120045 | JGI IMG/M metagenome (GOLD analysis project Ga0075324, IMG submission 120045) | Natural and restored wetland microbial communities from the San Francisco Bay, California, USA, that impact long-term carbon... | ecosystem: Environmental > Terrestrial > Soil >...
CGCAACAGCACCGCGACAACGGCCTCGCGGCCGGAGTCATAGATCGCTTCGGCCTCGGCGCGCTCCACGCTGAGGGGTTCGCCAGGCGGCAGTTATGTCCCCCTACCCGACTGAACGCTTACTGATCTAACCCCCAACCCCGTCCACTCCGGATGAGAATCCAGCTAGCTGGATTTTTTCTGATGGAGTTCCTCGAACTCCGATGGCGTGAGCATATTGAGCGAGCTGTGGCGCCGGCGGTTGTTGTGGAAGGACTCGATGTATTCGAAGATCGCGTTGGCGAGCTCGATTCTCGTCGTCCATCGCTGCCGGTTGAGCAGCTCGACCTGCATCCGGCCCCAAAAGGACTCCATCATCGCGTTGTCGAGGGCGGTCCCGGTGCGACCGACTGAAGGCATCAGCTTCGCTTCCTTCACGCGCTGGGTGAAGGTCCAGGACGTGAATTGAGTGCCGCGATCGCTATGTATCACGGTGCGGTCGGGGTCGCGGCCTCTGATCGCCATCCCGAGTGCGTTGGTCACCAGGGTGGCCGTCTGGGTTGAGTCAATTGACCAGCCGACGACCTTGCGGCTGAAGGCATCGAGCACGGCGCAGCAGAAGACCTTTCCCTCTCTGGTCGGGTGCTCGGTTATGTCGGTCACCCAGAGCTTGTTGGGGCGGTCCCCGGAGAAGTCGCGGCGAACGAGGTCGGCCGCCACGAACGCTCCGAGGGGACCTCGCCGGCCAGTCGGCGGCTTGGGCAAGCCCTTCAGGCCCTGCTCGCGCATGATCGAGTAGACGAGCTTGTGGTTGGCGATCACGCCGTGGCCAAGCCGCAGCTCCGCTGCCACTCTGACGTAGCCGTAGGTCCCGAACGAGTCGGCGTGGACCTTTACCACCAAAGGCGCGAGCCATGCTCGCCTCAGCTCGCGCTGGTTCGGCGGCCGCTTGCGCCAGTAGGTGTAGCTGCTGCGGTTGACGCCGAGTGTGCGGCATGCCTCTCGCTCGCTGAATCCCTGCCCGGTCAGGCTCTCGATCACCGGGTAGAGCCTTTTGGGCGGATCTTCTGTTGCTCGTCGAAGATCGCAGCCGCCTTGCGGACCAGGTCGAGTTCGTGCTCGAGCTCGCGGATCCGCTTCCTTGCAGCGGCGAGCTCGGTGTTCTGGGCGCTAGTGGCACCGGCCTTCTCGCCGTGGTCTATTCGGTCCTGGTCGAGCCAGCGATAGATGGTGGCGCCGGCGACTTCATAGTCGGCGCTGAGCCCTGAGACGGACTTTCCCGATCTCGCCAGAGCGACGATTCGCTCGCGGAACTCCGGGGGGTACTGCCTTGGCATTCGACTCCTTCGGTAGGGCCGGAGTCTCATGCATCGTGGCCCAGTCTGCGGGGGTTAGATCACCGTCTTCTGGGGTCCCGCCATTCGGCATCTGGGCAACGGTTGGACCAAAGTTGGATCGAGTTGCCCCGTCAGTCCCTCGAGGCAACCAGGCCAAATGGTGAGCAAGAGCGCCTAGGCGAAAGCTCGTTCAGCGGGGACACCGCCTTGGTGGGCTACTTCACCGGCCGAAGATGCCCGTCCCGGTGGCCAAGCGCGTGCTTGCGCCGCGCGTGAGGCAGATCGGGTAGGCGGTCGGCGAAAAAGCCGAGTGCCGCGCCGCTCACGACTACAACGAGGCCGAGTGCGGCCGTGGCAACTCCGGGGTCAGCGTGCAGGATGTTCAAGGCCACCACAATCCCCGCAACGGCTGCGGTCGGAAGAGCGAAAAGGGCGATTCGGATTCCCATGGGTCCAGTCTAGATCACGTCACCGAGTCAACCAGCAGAGCGAGCAATCCGAGAGCGAAGCCGAAGAAGAAACCGAATGCGGTAGCGCGTTCGGACTCCGGTTTGGTACGTCCAGCCAGAACGGCGCCGTAGTGCGCAGCGCCGCCAAAGAGGCCGGTTACTCCGACGAGGGCAGCAATGGCTCCCGAGAGCGCATTGGTCAAGACACCGTTGAATGTCATGGGTGTAGACCCTATCCACTCTGGCAGACAAAACATTGCGCCAGGTTAGGACCCCGCGAGCGGCGCGATGGCCTCGACTCAGGGGCTCAGCGCTTTGAGCGACCCCGCGCCGCCGGCCGCCTCGGCCGGCGGGCGCGGATCGTGAAGCGCCTCGTCGCCGGGCTGGCGTCGGGACCGAGGATGTCGAGGGCCCGGACCGCGAAGGTGTACGTGCCGGGCGTCAGGCGCCTGTAGGTCATCGGGCTCGGACAGGGGGAGAAGCGGGGGGTGGCGCGCTTCGCCCTCCGGTGGGGTCTCGCGTTCCGGTGGGCCTTGCGCCGGCGGTGGCGGCGCGGGGGGCGGATCAGCTCGCATTCGTAGCCGGTGATCGCGCCCGGAGCGGCGAAGGAGAAGGAGGCCGATCTGGCGCGGCTGCTGACCCTGGCGCCGAGGATCGCGGTGCCGCTCGCCGGGCCGAAGGTGGCGGTGAGGGACTGGTCGCGGTCCATCCTCACCTGGCAGGTCTGGAGGCCGGAGCAGGGCCCGGAGAAGCCGGCGAAGGCGGCGCCGCCCCTGCCTTCGGCGCGCAGGATCGCCACCTGCCCCTGGGGGTAGTCCCCTTCGCAGCTCGGCGGGCAGAGGACGCCGGCGCCGCCGACCGTCCCCGCACCGGCCCCGGCGAACGAGACCCTGAGCTCCTGCGAGGGCCCGAGGATCGCGAATGAGGCCTTGTCCCGCGCGACGACGGAGCTGGCCGGCGCGGCGAGGTCGATCGGCGCCGGCGTCGGATGCGAATCCCCGACGGGGAGCCCGAGCTGGCCCTTTTCGTTGTTCCCCCAGGCGGTGACCGAGCCGTCGGGGAAGAGCGCGAGGCTGTGGCGCTCGCCCGCGGCGATCGACTGGGCGCCGGCGAAATCGCCGAGGACCGGGGCGAGGACGCAGCTGCAGCCGATCGGCGGCGTCGCGGCGCCGAAGCCGAGCTGACCGTCTTCGTCGGCCCCCCAGGCCGCCGCTTCCCCGCTCGCGAGCACGGCGAGGCCGTGGTGACCGCCGCCGGCGATCGCCCTCGCGGGCGGCAAGGAGACCCGCACCGGCCCCCGGCATTCGCAGGGGGAGGGGATTTCGACGCCCCCGGCGCCGAGCCCCCCTTCGCGGCTCGAGCCCCAGCCCTGGACGCCGCCGTCGCCGCGCAGGGCGAAGTTCGAGTACAGGCCGGCCGAGATCGCGAAGGCCCCCGAGACGCCCGGCACCGCGGTCGGCGACGCGACGCAGGAGCAGCCGCCCTGGCTGCCGACCCCGTCGCCGACCTCGCCGAGATGGTTTTCGCCCCAGACCCTGACGCTGCCGTCGGCGAGCAGCGCCATCGCGTCGAAGAACCCGCTGTCGATGCCGATCACGTTGGAGAGCCCCGGGATCCGCGTCGGCCTCCTCTCGCAGACCTCGACTTCGCAGGCTTCGGGACCGGTCGCCGTCCCCAGCCCCAGCTGCCCGGAGCCGTTGGCGCCCCACGCCATCACCGTCCCGTCGGCGAGCAGGGCGAGGCTGCTTCCCGACCCCGCCGAGACCGCGACGACGTTCGAGAGCCCGGGGACGCGAACCGGGGTGAGGCGATCTTCGAGCGTGCCGTCGCCGAGCTCGGCGATGCGGTTGGTCCCCCACGCCATCACCGTCCCGTCGGCGAGCAGCGCGAGCGAGTGATACGAGCCGACCGAGACCTGGACGACTTCGGAGAGCCCGCCGACCGGCGTCGGGGCCGGAACGCAGACGCAGCCGCCGGCGGGGATCGGGCCGTTGCCGAGCTGGCCGTAGAAGTCGTCCCCCCAGCCCACCGGCGTCCCGCCGGTCGCCCGGGCGCCCGGGCAGAGCGCCAGGGCGCCGAGCGCGATCGTCAGCGCCAGGACGGAGAGACACTTGAGGCGGCTCGCGAAAGCCACAGGGCGGAGCACGTCGCGACCTACGTCGCGGCCTCCCCCCCAGTTCAACCGCCCGACGGATGTCCCATCGAGCCGAGCTCAGACCTCGAGCATCACCGTCACCGGCCCGTCGTTGACGAGGGCCACGCCCATGCAAGCCCCGAAGACCCCCTTTGCGGCGCCGAGCCGCTCGCAGAAGCGGTCGTAGAGCGGCTCGGCGACCTCGGGCCGCGCCGCTCCCATGTAGCTGGGGCGGTTGCCCCTGCGGGTGTCGCCGTAGAGGGTGAACTGGCTGACGCAGAGGACCTCGCGGTCGCCGAGCGGCTCGTTCGTCCTCCCCGCCGCGTCGTCGAAGATCCGCAGCGCCCGCACCTTGTCGGCGAGCCGGTCGGCCTCCGGCTCCCCGTCCTCGGCCCCGACCCCGAGCAGGACCAGCATCCCGGGCCCGATCTGGGCCACCCGCTCCCCCTCGACGTCGACCGCGGCCTGGCTGACCCGCTGCACCAGCGCCCTCATCCGCTCCCTTCCAGCGCCTCGACCAGCGAGGAGGCGTCGTAGGCGCCGAAGAGGCGGGCGCCGTTGGTGAAGAAGGTCGGCGTGCCGGTCGCCCCACTCGCCGCGGCCGAGTCGAGGTCGCGCCGGATGCGCCCGCGGTGGGCCTCCGAGTCGATCTCCGCCTCGATCCGCCCGGCGTCGAGGCCGAGCTCGCGCCCCGCCGCCAGCATCGTCTCCCGCGAGAGCTTCGGCTGGTTCCGGTAGAGGGCGTCGTGGTACTCCCAGAAGCGCCCCTGCGCGGCCGCCGCCTCGCTCGCTTCCGCGGCCAGCATCGCCAGGGGATGGCGCTCGGGGATCGGCAGGTGGCGGAAGGCGAAGGTGAGCCGGTCGCCGAGGCGCTCGCGCACCCGGCGGAGGACCGACTGCGCGCCGAGGCAGTAGGGGCACTGGAAGTCGCCGAACATGACCAGCTCGAGCTCCCTCCCCCGCTCGCCGCGCACGTGGTCGGCGTCGTCGAGAGGGGGAGTCAGCCTGTCGTCCACGCTTCGCGATGTTATGTGGTCGTGGGCAACGTCGAGTACGTGCTGGTGCTGCTGATCGCCGCCGCGCTGCTGGTGCGGCTGGCCGAGTTCGGCAAGGTGCCAGCGCCGATCGTCCTCGTCCTCGGCGGGCTCGCGATCGCGCTGCTGCCGGGGGTGAAGACGATCGAGCTCGACCCCGACGTCGTCTTCCTGGTCTTCCTGCCGCCGCTGGTCTACGCCGCCGGCTGGCGCACCTCCCCGCACGAGCTGCGCGCCCTGACCCGGCCGCTGGCGCTGCTCGCCTTCGGCCTCGTCCTGCTCACCGCCGCGGTCGTCGCCGCGGTCGCCCACGCCCTCGTCCCCGGCCTCGGCTGGGCCGGCGCCGCGGTGCTCGGCGCGCTGCTGGCGCCGACCGACGCCGTCGCCGCCACCTCAATCTTCCGCCGCCTCGGCGCGCCCGAGCGCGTCCGCCTCCTGGTCGAAGGCGAGTCGATGCTGAACGACGGCACCGCCCTCGTCCTCTACCGGATCGCCGTCGGGGTCGCCACCGGCGGGGCCTTCAGCGCCGGCGGCGCGGCGCTCGAGTTCGTCGGCGTCGCCGCCGGCGGCGTCCTCGCCGGGCTCGCTGTCGGCCTGCTCTCCGACCTCGTCGTCCGTCGCCAGACCGACACCGGCCTGGTCATCGTGATCACCGTCCTCACCGCCTACAGCGCCTACGTCGGCGCCGAGGCCGCCCACGTCTCCGGCATCCTCGCCGCCGTCGTCGCCGGCCTCTACGCCGGCTACCAGTCGCCGCTCAGCCTCGACGCCGACACCCGGCTCAGCGCGGTCGCCTTCTGGGGCGTCTCCGTCTTCGCCCTCGAGATCACGATCTTCGTCCTCCTCGGCCTGCAGCTGCCGACGATCGTCGACACGCTCGAACAGACCTCCTCCGGGGTCGGCGAGCTGATCCCGCCGGCGCTGGCGATCGCCGCCGCCTCGATCGCCGCCCGCCTCGGCTTCGTCTTCGCGATCGGCTCCGACGCCGGCGAGACCGCCGGGCAGCGCTTCGCGGTCGGCTGGAGCGGGATGCGCGGGGCCGTGTCCCTCGCCGCCGCCCTGGCGGTGCCGCTCGACGCTCCCGGCCGGCCCCAGATCGTCTTCCTCGCCTTCGCCCTGATCCTGATCACCCTGGTCGGCCAGGGCCTCTCCCTCCCCTTCGTCGTCCGCGCGCTGCGCCTCGAGGACCCGCGGCGCTGGAGCGACGAGGAGGCGGTGGCGCGGATGGAGGCGGCGCAGGCGGCGCTCGACCGGGTCGACGAGATCGAGGAGGAGGGCCGCGCGAGCGAGTCGCAGCTGCGCCGCCTTCGCGACCTCTACCGCGCCCGCTTCCGCATGTGCGCGGCGGTGCTCGGCGGCGAGGACCCCGACGCCGCCGCCCGCGAGCAGCGGCTCGCCGACTACGGCGAGCTGCGCCGCGAGCTGATCGGCGCCGAGCGCGAGACCCTCCTCGGCCTGCGCGGCAGCGGCCGGCTGCCGCAGCAGACCATGCGCCAGATCGAGCGCGACCTCGACCTCGAGGAGGCCCGGATCAGGAGCTGAAGAGCTCGCGCGCCCGCGCGGCGACCAGGTCGGGACGCTCGTCGGCGATGAAGTGGCCGCAGCCGGGGACCAGCTCGACCCGCATCTCGTCGGCGTGGCGCTGGTAGCCGGCGAGCATCTGCGGGCGCAGGACGAAGTCCTCGGCGCCGAACAGCATCAGGGTCGGGACGGCGAGCCTGGCGTCGGCGTAGCGGCCGCGAACGATCGGCAGGACCTCGCGCCAGTTGAAGACCCGGTACATCCGCACCGCGGCCCGGGCGCGGGCGGGCTCGGCGAGGTTGTCGGCGAAGGCGTCCAGCGCCGACTCGTCCCAGGCCGTCTTGATCTCCGAGCCGCCGACCAGGACCCGCCGCACGAAGTCGCCGCGGCGGTGCAGCCGGTAGCCGATCCCCGGCGCCAGCACCAGCTGCTGGTACCAGAAGCGCCAGGCGTGGCCGGCGACGGCGCGGGCGCTGGTCCAGGGCGGGACGATGTTGAGCGCGAGGAAGCGCTCGAAGCGCCGCGGCGCCCGCAGGCAAAGCAGGAAGCCGATCCAGCCGCCCCAGTCGTGGCCGACCAGCTTCACCCGCTCGAGCCCGAGCTCGTCGAGGACGGCGAGGACGTCGGTCGCCATGTTCTCCTTCTCATAGCCGTCGCGCGGGGCGTCGGACCAGCCGAAGCCGCGCAGGTCGAGCGCCAGCACCCGGTGGCGGTCGGCCAGCGCCGGCATCAGGTGGCGCCACTCGTACCAGTGCTGCGGCCACCCGTGCAGGCAGAGCACGACGTCCTCCCCACCACCGGCTTCGGCCAGGTGGAACTCGATCCCGCGCGCCCGCACCCGGCGGTGCGCGACCCCCTCGAGCTGCGGCGGCACGCTCACACCCACAGGCTAAAGGCGCCGCGTCGCGGTTTCGGCATGGCGACCGGCCGCGTGCCGCGACGCGCCGGTCACCCGCCCCCCCGTCCGCTCAGCGCAGCGCGGCCGCAGCTGCCTGGCGGAAGTCGGCGAGCATCTCCGCCATCGTCTCCACCTCGCACGCGACCATTTCCGGCCACGGCTTGTCGGGATGCTCCTGAAGCGTCTTCAGGCCGTTGCCGCTGATCACGGCGACGACGGTGTCCTCCGCCCCGATCCTGCCCTCGGCGGCGAGCCGCGCGGTGGCGGCGATCGTGGTCCCCCCGGCGGGCTCCGTGAGGATGCCCTCGGTGGCGCCGAGCAGGTCGATCGCGTCGAAGATCTCGGGGTCGGAGGCGGTCGCCGCGGAGCCGCCGCGCGTGCGCACCGCGTCGACCACCAGGCCGCCGTCCCCAGGCGCCCCGATCGCCAGCGAATGGGCCGCCGTCTCCGGGGTCTGCGGGACGATCTCGCCTCCCTCGAGGATCGCGGTCGCGATCGGCCCGCAGCCGCTCGCCTGGGCGATGTTGATCTTCGTCCCCGCCGTCTCGGCGAGGCCCACGGTCTCCAGCTCGTTGAGGCCCTTGTGGACGCGCGAGGAGAGCGTCCCTCCTGCCGCCGGGATCACGAAGTGGTCGGGGGAGACCCAATCCAGCTCCTCGACCACCTCGAAGGCCATCGTCTTCGCCCCCTCGGCGTAGAACGGCCGCAGGGTGATGTTGGCGAACTCCATCCCGGTCGTGATCGCGAGCTCGCGGCAGGCGCGGTTGGCCTGGTCGTAGTTGCCGTCGAGCTGGCAGACCTGGGCGCCGAGCGCGCGGCACGCCTTCGCCTTGCCCTTCTCCATGTTCCCCGGATAGAAGATGAACGGCGTCGCCCCCGCCTGGGCCGCGAGCGCGGCCACCGCGGTGCCGACGTTGCCGGTCGAGACGCAGCCGACCTCGCGCTTGTTCAGCTCGAGCAGGCGGGCGATCGCCATCCCCACCACCCGGTCCTTGTAGGAAAGGGTCGGCCGGTTGGTCGAGTCGTCCTTCAGGTAGAGGTTCCGCAGGCCGAGCTCGGCGCCGAGCCGCTCGGCGCGGATCAGCGGCGTTTTGCCGGAGAACCGGCCGACCGCGTCCCGGGCGCGGATCGTGACGATCGGCAGGAGCTCCTCGAAGCGCCAGATGTTCCAGGGGCGCTCGGATCGCGGCCGGGTTTCGATCAGGGCCTGGGCGCGCTCGTAGTCGTAGGCGATGTCGAGGCCGTTGCCGCAAGCCGGGCAGCGAAAGGAGCGGTCCGCCAGCGAGGTCGTGTAGCCGCAGTCGCGGCAGACGAGTTCGGTGGCGCAGGAGCTGGTCCGTGCCCCGTTGGGCGCTCCCGAATGCGGATCCACCGCGTCGCTCATCGCTCCTCCTTTGCCGCCGCGAAGGGGGCTGCCTCGGCCCGACCCTCCGCGGACACTCGTCCAATGGTCGCAGGGGTATAACACATAGGGGGCAAGCGCTCAACGCTTCCTGCGTAAATATTTCGCGATCCGGTCACGGGTGCGGTCCTGGAAGGTAGCGGAAGCGGGCACGCGCCAAAAGCTTGGGAAAGCTGTTGTCTGTAGAGTTCCTGTCGTCAGACCCGAAGAATCGCCGCCCGTGACCCCCCAGGAGCGCTTTGCCGCCAACCTCCGCAAGGCCCGCACAGACGCCGGGATCTCCCAGGAAGAGCTGGGATACCGGTGCGAGCTGCACCGAACCGAGATCTCCCTGCTCGAGCGGGCCGGCCGCGAACCGCGGCTCAGCACGCTGATCAAGCTCGCCGGCGCGCTCGAGACGACCGTCGCCAATCTCTGCGAGGGGATCTCCTGGCAGGCCGCGCGGCGGCGCTACGACGTCAAACGGGTGCCGCGCAGCTGACCGCGCCGCCGCCGCCAGACAGGCGAAGCGGGCGATCGATGAAGAGGGGCGGGGCCGCGCCGGCTATTGCCGGCGTCACCAGGGACCCGTCTGCGGTCCTGGTCACGACTGGTCCTCCTTTGCCACCCCAAGGCGGTTTCCCAGTTTTGCTGGGCCCCGCCCCCTTCACCGGTTTGATCGCCCGGCAGGACAATTCATAACACACGCTTCCATAACAATCAAGTCAGTTTGCTTAATCCGCCGGTTTTCTTTTCGAGCCCGGCGAGATTCTCAGCCGGCGGCGGCCGAAGCCCCAGCCGCGACCGGTATGTCCGCCGAGCCGGGCCAGCGGCTCGCCAGCTCCAGGCCCCTGTCGGCCCCGGCCGCGGCGATCAGGAGCTCCTCGGCGGCGTGCGGGGCGAACGGGGCCAGCGCCCTCAGCAGCAGCGTCAGCGCGGCGATCTGCGCCTCGGCGTCGGCGCGGTCGAGCTGATCGCGCCGCTGCACCACCCGCTTCTCGAAGTCCTGGATCCGCTCGAAGAGGCGGGTCAGGTTGCGGACCGACTTGTGCATCTGCAGCTCCTCGGTGTCGGCGACGATCCGCTCCAGCCCGTTCTCGCACCACTTGCGCAGCCGGTCGCGCATGAACTCGGTCTCGGCCGCCGCCTCGGGATCGTGCCGGGTCAGCTCGAAGGCGGCGAAGCGATCATGCGCGTAGGTCCAGAGGCCGCGCAGGAAGCGGTTGGAGAAGCGCAGCGCCCCCTCGCTCCAGTTCAGCGTCTTGGCCGGCCCGGCGGCGTAGAGGACCGCGAGGCGGACGGTGTCGGCGCCGTACCGCCGCACCAGCTCGTCCGGGTCGACGACGTTGCCGAGGTGCTTGCTCATCTTGCGGCCCTCGGCGATCACCATCTCGTGGAAGAGGCAGCCGGCGAACGGCTCGCCCTCCTCGAGGAAGGCGAGCGGCCCGACGTCCCGCAGCGCCTTGGTGACGATCCGCTGGTCGAAGACGAAGTTGCCGCTGTCGCTCCCGGCCACCAGGCGCTCCGCCGGCAGCCACTCGCGCAGCTCGGGGTGCTCGAACATCTGCTCCGCCCGCCCCTCCGGCGGCACCGCGGCGGGGATCCAGAGCCAGAGGGCGTCGAAGTGGCAGTCGAGGGTGTCGGTCTCGCGCTTCGCGGCGCCGCCGCACTTCGGGCAGTCGACGTCGACGAAGCCGGGCAGCTCGGCGAGCGGGTTGCCCTCGCCGGTCGGGGCGAGGTCGCGCGGCAGCACCACCGGCAGGTCCTCGACCGGGACCGGCGTCACGCCGCAGGCGTCGCAGTGGACGATCGGGATCGGCGTGCCCCAGGAGCGCTGGCGCGAGATCGAGAAGTCGTTGGCGCGGTAGCGCTTCGCCTCGCGCAGGCCGGAGACCGGCACGAACGGCGCGCGCCCGGCTCCCTCCCCATCGCCGTCGCCGCCCAGGTCGCCCTCCTCGAGCACGACCCGGTCGATCCTCTTCGCGATGTCCCGGTCGGCCTCGTCGACGGCCGGGACGCCGAGGCTGGCGGTCGGCCCGAAGCGGGCGTCGACCAGCGGCGAGACGAGCACCGGAAGCTCGGCGCCGGCCGGCCCGGCGACGCTGGCGCCGGTATCGATCACCGGCACCGCGGCGGCGTCGCGGGCGCTGCGCTCCCAGCCTCCCGAGCGCAGCTCGTCGAGCGCCTCGGCCACCCGCGAGCCCGACGCCCAGGCCTCGACCTCCGGATGGCGCGGGGAGACCAGCACGAACCGCGCCCCGGCCACCGCCTTGCGGTGCGGCGTGAATACGGCGAGGGTCCCCCCCTCGCCCTCCAGGTCGAGCTCGACCCCATCGCTGCGGCCGAGGATGAAGCGCTGCGTCTCCAGCGAGAGCTTGTCCCAGTTCCGCAGCCGCTCGGTATTGCGGTCGTTCTCCTCGAGGTGGGGGGTGATGCGCAGGAACCAGGTCGGCCGCCGGATCAGCCGCACCTCGTTGTGGCAGCGCCAGCAGCGGCCGTCCTCGACCTGGATCGTCGCCAGCGTCGTCCGGCAGGTGTCGCACCAGTCGACGGTGGCGTCGTCGCGGTAGATCAGGCCGGCCTCGAGTAGGGTCAGGAACAGCCACTGGGACCAGCGGTACTGGCTCTCGTCGGAGCTGTAGAAGACGCGGTCGTAGTCGAAGGAGAAGCCGAGCCGCTTCATCTGGCCGAGCATCCGCTCGCCGCAGCGCTCGACCCAGTCGGCCGGCGGCTCCTGGCGCTCGATCGCGGCCAGCTCGGCGGGCAGCCCGAAGGCGTCGAAACCGAAGCCGAAGAGGACGGCGTCGCCGCGGGCGCGGCGGAACCGCGCGTAGGCGTCGCCGATCGAGTAGTCGCGGACGTGCCCCATGTGGAGGTTGCCCGAGGTGAACGGGCTCGACGGCTTGACGTAGGCGCGCCTCTGCCCGGGCCGCGGCAGCGGCGCCTCGAAGTCCCCGCGCCGCTCCCAGTCCTCCTGCCGCACCGCCTCTATCGAGGCCGCGTCATAGCTTGGCTTCTTCCCGCTCATCGTCGCTCAAGGCTAGTGCCTGGCGTGCCAGGCGCCGCCTCAGGCGAAGGTCCAGAGCTTGTTGCCGAGGAAGTTGAAGGGCATGGCGACGGCGACCGCGATCGCCTGGGCCGTGAGTTCGCCCATCGCCTCGGTGGCGATCAGGGCCTCGAGCACGGCCAGGTTGATGAAGAGCGAGGCGAGGCTCACGGCGAAGAACCTGGCGGCCTGGAAGCCGGCGTGGCCGTCGCCGGGGCCGAAGGTCCAGTGGCGGTTCCAGAGGAAGTTGTTGGTGATGGCGACGCAGAAAGCGCCGACCGCGGCGATCGAGTGATGGACACCGAGGTTGCCGACCAGGACGGCGAAGACGGCGAGGTTGATCAGGTAGCCCGAGCCGCCGACGACCCCGAACTTGACCAGCTGCAGCCAGTTGGCGGGGCGCCGCGCGGCGGCGCTGATCCTGACGGCCAGTTCCGAAGGGGTCATCGCCGTCCCCTCGTTGCGGGTGGCCTGGCGCGGGGGCCGTCGAGCACCACCGCATCCTCGCCGAAGCCGGTCGGGAGCGCGCGCAGGGTGTGGAACCAGATTCGCATGGGGCGGTGCGAGACGTAGCGGGTGAGGGTGAGTCGATCGAGCCGCACTCGAGCGACTTCGCGAAAAGCACGGGGAAGGTTAACGGGACTGCCAGCGGTTACGGGCTTGCTGAGCAGATCGACCTCTTTTATCCGTTCGGGCCCGCTGTACATGCGCAGGGCTTCGTCGTGGAGGTAGAACCGGATCGGGTCGGCGGCGAGCTTCCAGGAGACGATCGCGCGCCTGCCGGCCCGCGGCTGCCCGAGCTCTTCGGTGGTGCCGCGGAAGTCGGGGCGCTGCAGGTTCGGCGTCTGGGCGACGTGGACGTCGAAGGTGAGCCAGTAGGCGCAGAGGGCGACGGCCAGCAGCAGCCCGAGCCGGCGGGCGCCGGCGGCGGCGAAGCCGAGGCTCGCGGCGACCGCGAGCGGGATCAGCGCCGGCAGCAGGTTGCGCTCGACCACGTAGTCCTTGCCGATCAGCGCCGCGAACGCGGCCAGGCCGGCGATCCCGAGCCCGAGCGCGAGGCCGATCCCGGCGCCGCGCCGCTGGCGGCGGTCGCCGCGGGCGGCGGCGAGGGCGATCGCGATTCCGATCAGGATCGCCGGAACGAGCGCGTAGCGGTCGCGCGGAGGCTCGGCGATCACGTGGCCGGTTTCGCCGATCAGGAAGCTGGCCCCGGTCTCCCAGAGGCGTTCGGGCAGCGGGCTGTGGTCGATCCAGCCGATGTGGGTCGGGTTGACCTGGGATGAGAGGAGGGGCAGCAGCGCCAGGCCGGTGGCGCCGACTGCCGCCAGCGCCGGCAGCAGGGCGCGCCAGCGGTCCCGCAGGACGACCAGCAGCCAGGCGGCCTCGATCCCGACCGCGAAGACCGCGTAGTAATGGCTGCAGAGGGCCAATGCCGAGGCGCCGGCCCAGAAGGCCAGGTCCCTGCCGGCGCGGGTGTCCAGCGCCCGCACGAAGAAGTAGAGGGAGAGCGCGCCGAAGAAGACCAGCAGCGCGTAGGACCGCGCCTCCTGCGAGTACCAGATCAGCATCGGGTTGACCGCCAGCAGCCCGGCCGCCAGCAGCCCGGCCCGGGCGCCGGAGAGCTGGCGGCCGACCAGGTAGGCGACCGGCACGGTCGCGGCGCCGAACAGCGCCGAGAGCGAGCGCAGGCCGACCTCGCCGGTCCCGAACGCCTTCGCCCAGCCCCAGGCGAGGACGTAGTAGAGAGGCGGGTTGGACTCGCTCGTCTTCACCCGGTGCAGCATCTCTTCGAAGCTGCCCGGGATCACCCGCGCCGCCGTGATCACCTCGTCGTGGTGGTAGCTCTGCACGCCGAGGCTGGCGAAGCGGACCGCCACCCCGAGCGCGGTCAGCGCGGCGAGCCCCCAGAGGACCGCCGAACGGCCTCCAGCGTCGCTCATGGAGCGCAGTTGCCCTTCGGCATCCGCCGTCGCGGGCCGAACGATGGTGGCACGGCCTCCGCCGCGCTGCCCCAGCGGCGGTCCGGGCCGCGTCCGAGCTGGAAGGAGAGCGTGGCGCCGCGGGCCAGGGCGCAGTAGGTCGTCCAGGGCCGCCCGTAGGCGGCGCCGTCGAAGCGCAGGGAGTGGACGTAGGGAGCCGCGGCCGGGGGGATCGGCACGATTCTGCGGCGGCGGCGCCTGCCGTGCCCGCGGGTGACGACCTTGCGCGCGGCGGCGAGGATCAGCGCGCGGCGACGGTGCGCGAGCCGGACTTCCGCCCGCTCGAAGAGCGGGCTGCCGATCGCCAGCGTCCCCACCCCCGGAGTCACCGGGTAGAGCCCGAGCGCGCCGAACACGTACCAGGCCGAGAGCGTGCCGAGGTCGTCGTTGCCGGGATAGCCGTCGGGGGAGGTGTCATAGAGGCCGAGCAGGGCTCGCCGCACCGTCTCCTGGGTGCGGTAGGGCTGGCGCAGCCAGTCGAACAGCCAGGGCGCCTGCAGGGTCGGCTCGTTGCCGAGCAGGGCGTGGTCGGTGTGGGTCCCCCCCGGCCCGCCGTTCAGCTCCCGCAGGAAGCCGCGCAGGCGGTCCGCCGCCGGGCCTGGGCCGCCGAGCGCGGCGAAGAGCCCGGCGGGGTCCTGCGGGACCATCCAGGTGTACTGGGCGGAGTCGCCCTCGACGAAGCCGCCGCCGCGCAGGTTGTCGTAGCCGGGCTGGAAGGAGCCGCTGGCGAAGCGCGGCTCGACCATCCCGCTTTCGGGATTGAGCAGGTTGCGCCAGTTGGCCGAGCGGTGCATGAACGCCTCGTAGACCCCCCGGTCGCCGAGGGAGCGCGCCGCAAGCTGGGCGATCGCGAAGTCGTCAATCGCGTACTCGAGGGTGGTCGCCGCCGAGCCCCAGACATCGTCGGGGCTGCCGTAGATCGAGTTCGCGTTGCGGACGTTGGTGTCGATGTCGAAGGGGACGTAGCCGAGCGCCTCGTACTGGGCGAGCCCCTGGCGCTCGAGGTATTCGCCGTTGGCGCTGCGGCAGGGCTCGGTCGCCCCTTTGACCATCGCCGCCAGCGCCGCCCGCCTGTCGAAGGCGCCGGCGCCGAAGGCGGCCGCCGAGGCGAGCATCGGGTCGGCCGAGTCGCCGACCATGGTCATGCTCTGCCCGTTCGCGTAGGGCCAGCGGGGCAGGCAGCCGCTCTGCGCGGCGTCGGCGAGCAGGGACCGCATCATGTCGGCGGCCCGCTTCGGCGTCAGCAGCGAGAGCAGCTGCACCTCGCCGCGGTAGACGTCCCAGCCCGAGAAGTCCGCGTACTGGGTGCGGTGGCGGGCGATGTGGACCGCGCCGTCCATCCCCGGGTAGGCGCCGTCGACGTCGTCGAAGGTGCGCGGCGCGAGCAGGGCGTGGTAGAGCGCCGTGTAGAAGGTGTCGAGGAGGCGAGGCGGCCCCCCGCTCACCCGCACCCGCCCCAGCGAGGCGTTCCAGGCCCGTTTCGCCCGGGCGGCGACCGTGCCGAAGCCGAGTCCGGGGTCTTCGGCGCGGAGGTTGGCGCGGGCGCCCTCGACGCTGACGAAGGAGATTCCGACGCGCGCCAGCACGACCCGGTTGCGGCCGGTGGCGAAGGTCGCGTAGGCGCCGGCGTCGGCGCTGGTCCGCGGGTTAACGGCGGGGGCCTGGGTTTCGCTTGCCGCGGTCGCGCCGGGTTCGAGCTGGTTTCCACGCCAGGTTCCATAAGCCGAGAAGCGGCGGTTGAAGACGGCGGCGAAGTAGACCCGGTAGCGGGGCCGCTGGCCGCAGAAGAGGCCGCTCGAGGCCGAGCCGGTGATTTCGCGCGCCCCGGGGTCGACCTGGACTTCGGCGAGGTCGTCGGGCTGGGCGCTGCCGCCGGCGTCGATCAGCACGCTCGAATGCGGGTTGGGCGGGAAGGTGAAACGGGCGATGCCGGTGCGCGTGGTCGCGGTCAGCTCGGCCTCGATCGCGGCGCCCCGGACCGGGTTGAGGCGGACCGCGTAATAGCCGGGCCGGGCCGTCTCCGCCGAATGCGAGAAGCCAGGCTGGAAGCGGCCGTCGAGGACGGCCCCGTCAGCGGCCGGCGAGGCTTCCAGCGGCTCGGTCGTCGGCAGGAACGGGAAGTCGCCGTAGAGCTCGCAGCCGGCGCCGCTGAGGTGGGTGAGGCTGAACCCGCGCAGGTGGTCGTCGCGGTAGTCGTAGCCGCCGGCCCCGTTCTTGTCGGCGGGCGTGGTGTCGGGGCTCCACTGGACCATGCCGAAGGGGAGCGCCGCGCCGGGGAAGTTGTGGCCGCCGCCGAACGTGCCCGGCCCCGGCCGGGTGCCGGCGAACGGGTCGACGCGGCTCGCGAAGCCGCCCGCCGCGGCGGCGGGCGGCGGGGCCAGCAGCCCCAGCGCGGCGAGCGCCGCGACGGCGGTCCTGGCCAGGTGGAGGTGGGGGTTACGCATAATGTTCCCGCTCCGATGGGTGGGAAGACCGGAACCATTGCAGCGCTGGCGGCGACCGCCGCCGCCGTCGCCCTGGCCCTCGTCTTCGGCGGCCACAACGAGAACCAACACCGCCAGGTCAGCGTCGAAGCGGTCCCCGGGCAGCCGACCCTGGACGTCGTCTCCCCCCGCAACGGCGCCCGCCAGAGCAGCCGCGCGGTCGTGGTCAAGGTCGGGGTCGAGAACTTCCGCCTCGCGCCGCGGCACTTCGGCGGCGAACCGCTGCTCGGCGAGGGCAGCATCCGCTTCAGCCTCAACCGCGTCCCCGACTGCGTCGACCCGGCCAAGCTGCGGAAAGCGATCGACAGCCCGATCGGCAACGGCCGCCTGGTCGGCGCCTCCTTCGACTACCCCCGCTACTCGGGCCCCAACGGCGTCCTCGCCGAACGGATCGGCTCGGTCGGCAGCTACTCCCCGGCGACCCGGCCGGAGATCTTCTACCACGACCTGCGCCCGGGCTTCTACCGCCTGATCGTCAACCTGGCGGACAACAGCGGCGCCCCCACCCCCTTCCACGCCGTCACCAACTTCCAGATCCTGCCGGCCCCCGGCCACGGCCACGGCCCCTGCCCCGACGGCAAAGTCCCCAGCGCCAAGGCCGCCGCCCGCCTCCAGTAGCGGCGATCCCTCGTCAGCTCCTGCCGGCTTCGACCGCCCTGCGCCGTTGGGCCGCCTTGCGTTCCTTTCGACTGCCGAACAGCTCCATCATCGATTCCGCAAGACTCGATGCATCGGCGTCTTGGAGGCGGTCCGCGCGCTGCTTTGCCTCCGCATAGCACGCCCCGTCCTCGCGGTCGCCGACCACGCATACGGTCGCGACGGTCTCGTCTCTGTCGACCTGGAACACGATCCGCCAGTTGCGGTTACCGACCGTGACCTTTCTCCATCCCGCGAGGTTCCGTCCGAGTGGCTCGCCGGCTTGAGATCCCTTCGCCTCGATCTCCAGCAGCTTTCTCAGAAAGGGCTTGAGCTTGCCGGTCTCCGCATGCTTGGCGAGGTCCGCCACAGCATCGCCGATCAACTCGACCCGCACCGGCACCGGCTATTCCCTTTCCAGTTCCTCGCGACTGAAACCGAGGCGATCGAGGACGTCGTCGAGACCGTGGCGCCGCTCGCCGGCGGTCAGCAACCGGGTCAGCGCAAGCGACACGTCGAGCAGGCGCTCCTCGAGCTCCTCCGCCCTTTCGAGCGCATCGATCCCAACTACGGCGGCGACGGGCCTGCTGTTCCTCATCAGCACCCGCTGCTCTCCCTCCTCCGCCGCCCTGACGAGCGCCGAGATCCCGAGCTTGCCGGCGTCGGAGATCGAGATCAGCTGGGTGGTGTCGACCAGAGTCATATTCCTGTACTTCTTCCCATGCATATAGGAAGAATCAAAGGCAGAATAGCATGCTTACTCCGATATTCCCTGGGCCTTCACAAATCCTCCTCCGCCCGCCAATACTTCACTTTGTATAGTGCGTTTCCGTGCGGACCTATCGGCGCTTGATGGGATTCATGCGGCCCTACCGACGCCAGCTCTGGGGGTCGATGGCCTTCGCCTGGGCGGCAATGGGGATGAGCGTGCTGATCCCGTGGCTGATCGGGCACGCGGTCAACGCGATCCAGGACCGTGACAAGCCCGACCTGCTGCCGCTGGCGCTGGCGATCGTCGGCGCCGGGGTCCTGCGGCTGGGGCTGACCGTGGTTCGCCGCCTGGTCGCGGGCAAGGTCTCGCTGGCGGTCGAATTCGACCTCCGCCAGCGGTTCTATTCGCACCTGCAGCGGCTCGACCTCGGCTTCTTCGACAGCCAGCAGACGGGCCAGCTGATGTCGCGGGCGACGGTCGACCTGCAGTCGATCCGCTTCTTCCTCGGCTACGGCCTGGTCTTCATCACCCAGAACCTGCTCACGATCACCCTCGCCGCGGTGGTGATGATCGCGATCAACCCGCTGCTGGCGCTGATCGCGCTGGCCCCGGCCCCGTTGATCGTCTACACGGCCTCTCGCTACAACCGCGCTTCCCGTCCCGCTCAGCAGGAGGTGCAGCAGCGAATCGCCGAGCTGACCGCCGAGGCGGAGGAGAACGTCTCCGGGATCCGCATCGTCAAGGCCTTCGCCCGCGAAGAGCACCAGCTCCGCCGCTTCCAGCGCGCGGTCTCGCGGGTCTTCGACCAGAGCATCTACGCGACCAAGCTGGAAGCGGCCTTCTCGCCCCTCATCGGCCTGCTGCCGCAGGCGGGGATCGCCCTGGTGCTCCTGGTCGGCGGGCGCGAGGTGATCGACGGCAACCTCAGTCTCGGCGCCTTCGTCGCCTTCTACACCTACGTCGGCATGCTCGCGGGGCCGATGCGGATGCTCGGAGCGGCGATGGCGATGGCCCAGCGCGCCGTCGCCTCCGGCAACCGGATGTTCGAGATCCTCGATCGCGAGCCGGCGATCCAGAGCCGGCCCGGGGCCCCTCCCCTGCCCGCCGGCGGCGGCAGGGTCGAGCTGCGCGGCGTCACCCTGCGCTACGAGCAGTCGCGCGCGGGCGCCGCGCGCCCGGGCGTCGCCGCGCTCAGCGACGTCGACCTCGAGGTCGAGGCCGGGCGGACGGTCGCCCTGGTCGGGCCCTCCGGCTCCGGCAAGACCAGCCTGGTGGCGCTGATCGCCCGCCTCTACGACCCCAGCGAGGGCTCGGTGCTGGTCGACGGCGCCGACGTCCGCGACGTCGACCTCGACTCGCTGCGCTCGGAGATCTCCTTCGTCGCCGACGACAGCTTCCTCTTCACCGCCAGCGTCGCCGAGAACATCGCCTACGCGAGCCAGGACGCGAGCCGCGAGCGGATCGAAGCGGCGGCGCGGCGCGCCCAGGCCGACGGGTTCATCCGCGAGCTGCCCGACGGCTACGAGACCAGGGTCGGCGAGCGCGGCCTCACCCTCTCCGGCGGGCAGCGCCAGCGGATCGCGATCGCCCGCGCCCTGCTCGCCGACCCGCGCGTCCTGATCCTCGACGACGCCACCTCCTCGGTCGACGCGACCACCGAGGAGCTGATCAAGGAGGGCCTGCGCGAGGCGATGGCCGAGCGGACGACCTTCATCATCGCCCACCGGCTCTCGACCGTCTCGCTGGCCGACGAGATCGTCGTCCTCGACCGCGGCGGGATCGTCGATCGCGGCAGCCACGAGGAGCTGATGGAGGGCTGCGGCTTCTACCGCGAGATCGCCGAGCACGGCCTCACCGACAGCGTCTTCCTGCAGCGCGACCTCGAGCGGCGCGAGGAGATGGCGAAGCTGTGAGGCTCGGCAACGCCCTCCGGCTGCTGGCGGCCCTCTGGAGGCTGATCCGCGGCGCCGACCAGCGCGGTCGCAAGGTGCGCTGGATGCTGGGCCTTCTGCGCCCCTACCGCGGCCGTATCGCGCTGATGCTCGGCGCCCTGGTGATCGAGACGGCCGCCGGGCTGGCGCCGCCCTACCTCGCGGGGCGAGCGATCGACGCCGGGATCAGGACGGGAGACCTGAACGCGCTCTACGTCACCGTCGCCGCCTTCCTCGCCGCCGCGTCCGTCTACGCGGTCTTCACCGCCGCCGAGACCTACCTGGTCGGCTGGGTGGGGACGCGGGCGCTGCAGGACCTGCGCGAGCGCATCTTCGTCCACCTGCAGCGAATGTCGATCGGCTTCTTCACCCGCCGCAGCCCCGGGGTGCTGATCTCGCGGATGACCAACGACGTCGAAGCGCTGAACCAGCTCGTCACCAGCGGCGTGGTGACGATCTTCTCGAGCACTCTGACGCTGGTCGGGGTGGTGGCGATCCTGCTGGTGCTGGACGTGAAGCTGGCCCTGATCACCTTCCTCACCTTCCCCCTGCTGGCGATCGCCAGCGTCGTCTTCCGCGTCGTCTCGGCCGGCACCTACCGCGCCACCCGGGAGCGGATCGCCGCCGTCACCGCCTACCTCCAGGAGACGCTGAGCGGCGTGCGGGTGGTGCGCAGCTTCGGCCAGGAGCCGCGCCACGAGGCCGAGATGACGGCGCTCAACGAAGCCAACCGCGACGTCAACATGAAGACCGTCTACCTCAACGCCTCCTACTTCCCGGCGGTCGAACTGCTGGCCTCGGTGGGGACCGCGGTGATCCTCCTCTACGGCGGCGCCCAGGCGATCGACGGGGCGATCGAAATCGGCGTGATCGTCGCCTTCGTCGGCTACCTGACCCGGTTCTTCGAACCGATCCAGGAACTCTCCCAGCTCTACACCACCTACCAGCAGGGGATGGCGGCGCTCGACAAGATCTTCGACCTGCTCGACACCGCGCCCGACATGGTCGACGCCCCCGACGCGATCGACCCGGGCAGGCTGCGCGGCGAGATCGAGCTGGACGGGGTCTGGTTCTCCTACGCGGACGAGGAGCGGCCGGCCGAGGACGCCTGGGCGCTGCGGGACGTCGACCTGCACGTGCCGCCGGGGCAGACGCTCGCCCTGGTCGGGGCGACCGGGGCCGGCAAGTCGACCTTCGCCAAGCTGGTCGCCCGCTTCTATGACCCTCAGCGCGGCCGGGTCCTGGTCGACGGCCACGACCTGCGCGGGGTCCGGCAGCGGGCGCTGCGGCGCCAGCTCGGGATCGTCCCCCAGGAGGGCTTCCTCTTCTCCGGCAGCATCCGCGAGAACGTCGCCTTCGGCCGCCCGGGCGCCGGCCTCGAGGAGATCGAGGCGGCGCTGGCGACGGTCGGCGCCGCCGAGTTCGTCGCCGCCCTCCCCGACGGGATCGAGACCGAGGTCGGCGAGCGCGGCGTGCAGCTCTCGGCCGGCCAGCGCCAGCTCGTCGCCTTCGCCCGCGCCCTGCTCGCCGAGCCGCGCATCCTGATCCTCGACGAGGCGACCTCGAACGTCGACGTCCGCACCGAGAAGACGATCGAGAAGGGGTTGCAGCGCCTGCTCCAGGGCCGCACCGCGATCGTCATCGCCCACCGCCTCTCGACCATCCGCCGGGCCGGCAAGATCGTCGTGCTCGAGGGCGGCAGAATCGCCGAGCAGGGAACCCACGACGAGCTGATCGCCGCCGGCGGCCCCTACTCCCGCCTCTACGGCGCCTGGTCCGAGTCCGCCGCGTAGCGATGGTTGGCCCGGAGGCTGCTCAGCCCGGGCCGACGCCGCCTGAGCTGCTGCCGCCGGATTCCCCGCCGCCGGCGCCGCCGCCTTCGGGCGCCGGTTCTTCCACGGCGCCGCCGGCGCCGCCCGTTTCGGGCGCGGCTTCTTCCGGCGCGGCTTCTTCGACTTCGGCTTCTGCTTCTTCGGGCGCGGCTTCGACGCCGCCTTCTTCGGCTTCGCCCGCGGCAGATCCGGGGCCGGCGCTCGGCGTCGGCGCCTTAGGCCCTTCGCCGCACTGCTGGAAGCCGTAGCTTTCGGCCTGCGACTCGAATCCTTCGAGCGCCGGCGTCGCCTTCTGGGAAGCTTCGCCGAGCGCGGCGCTGTCGCCCCGTTCGGCCGCCAGTTTGGCTTCGCCCTCGACCTTCGCCAGCTCTTCGCCGGCGCCGATGAATTCTTCGTAGCCGGCGGTTTCGGTGGGCACGCCCAGGCTCTTCAGGCTGTCGACCATGTTGATGTAGAGGTCCGAGACCTGGATCACCGTGTTCGCCACTTCGGATTCCGAGTTGTCGAGCGAGCCGATCCCGGCGTTGACCTCGGCGCAGATCGCGTCCCCCTTGGAGATCAGGTCGGCCTTGCTCAGCGCCGCGGTGGTTTCGGTCGCGGTCGGCGTCGAGGTGCTGGAGCCACCGCCCCCGCCGCAGCCGGCGATCGCGAGCGCGGCGAGGGGCGTGACGAGAATGGTGGCCTTGGCGAGTCTCATCCGGCGGCGACGCTAGCAAAGCGATTCGACGCATTTGCGGGGCAAGGGAGCTGCGGCCCAGGGACTCGAACCCCGACTGCCTCTTCCAGAGAGAGGTGTGCTGCCATTACACCAGGCCGCAACGGACTCCAAGGATATCGATGCAGGGGGGAGAGTTTGGGCGCGCCCAGCCCTTGGACCTCCATGAACATCGAAATCGTTGTGGAGATAAGCCTTGTAGACATAAGTGTAGACTCGCCCCATGGCAGCAGTCGAGACGACGACGATCCGCGTCCGCCGCAGCACCCAGGAGCGGCTGGCGGAGGAGGCGAGGTTGGCGGGGATGAGCGTGATTGAGGTGCTCGACGCGGCCGCGGACATCTTCGAGGAGCAGCGACTCCTCGCGGGTGCGGTCCAGTCATGGGAAAAGCACGGCGAGGCAATGGTGGCCGAGATGCAGGACTGGCTCGACCTGCCGGGTCCCCCGCTCCCCGACGACGACTGGTCCGATGTCATCCCCGAGGATTGAGATCACACGCATGACGCCGCGCCGCGGTGATCTCTACCTGACCGACCCCGGTCCGGCGATCGGCCATGAGCAGGGCGGGCGACGTCCTTTCCTGGTGCTCTCGATCGAGCCGATGAACCGCGCTCGCCTCAAGCTGGTGATCGCGGCTCCGGTGACGACCACCGACTGGGGGAACCCGCTGCACATCCGGCTCGAGCCGGAAAAGACCGGGTTGCCGCGGGTCAGTTACGCAATGCCGGAGATGGCCCGGTCGCTGTCCACCTTGCGCTTCGGCCCGCACTTGGGCAGAGCGCCTCGCGACACCGTCGATGCCGCCGCGCAGAACACGGCCTTCCTGATCGGCCTCGGCCGCGCTCTCTTCTAAGCGATCGCGGAGAGGTCGCTGCCGGGGTCGGCGATCGCGTCGCGCGCCGCGGAGACGTCGACCCCGTCGGCGAGCATCCGGCGCGCCTCCGCCAGGTCTTCGGAGCGCTCGACGCTGAGCGCGCCGGCGACCCGGCCGTCCTTCAGGTACCAGACCGAGAACTCACCGGAGTCGCGGTCGCCGCGCCAGACCTCCTCGTCCCACTCGTAGGCGGGCCCGACGTACTCGAGGCTGGCCCAGTCGGCGAGGTCGCTGAAGAAGTAGGGGACGACGTCGTAGTCGCGCCCGTCGCCGAGCATGTTCCCGGCCGCGTGCATCCCCTGCTGCATCGCCACGTCCCAGTGCTCCACCCGCAGCCGCCGGCCGTGGACGACGCTGTCGTAGGAGCAGCAGTCGCCGGCGGCGAAGATGCCCTCGGCCGAGGTCTCGAGCTTCGAGTCGCAGACGATCCCGTTGTCGACCTCGAGGCCGGCCCGCTCGGCCAGCATCGCGTCGGCCCGCACCCCCGCGCCGACCACCACCGCGTCGCACTCGAGGCTGAGGCCGCTCTTCGTCACCACCGCGCGAACCCGGCCGTCGCCCTCGAACGCCTCCAGCTCCTCGCCGCCGTGGAAGCCGACGCCCTTCTCTTCCAGCCGCTGCTGGAACCATCGCCCGGCGCCCTCTCCGAAGGTGCGCGAGAGGGCGACGTCCTCCATCGCGACGATCGTGCACCTGGTACCGGTCGCGGTCAGCGAGGCGGCGACCTCGGTGCCGATGTAGCTGCCGCCGATCAGCACCACGTGCTCGGCCTCCGCCGCCTCGGCCCGGATCGCATCGGAGTTGCCGAAGGCGCGCAGGTAGTGGATGCCCTCGTTCTCGGCCCCCTCGACCCGGAGGATGTTGACCATCGCCCCGGTGGCGAGCAGCGCCTTGCCGAAGGCGACCTCCTCCCCGCCCTGGAGCGTCGCCGTGCGCCCCGCCGGGTCGAGCGACATCGCGTTGCGCCCGGTCAGCAGCTCGACCCCGTTCTCCTCGTACCAGGCGACCGGGTGGACATGGGCGTCGGCGCGCTCTGCCTCGCCGCGCATGTACTCCTTGGTCAGCGGCGGGCGTTCGTAGGGCGGCTCCGGCTCGCGGCCGACCAGCAGGATCGAGCCCTCCGCCCCGCGCTTGCGCAGCTCCGAGGCGCAGTGGGCGGAGGCCATCCCACCGCCGATGAGGAGAAAGTCGACCTCGCGATCAGCCACCGTCGCCGCCGTTGCCTTCCGGTCTGAAGAGCGCCTTCAGTTCGTCCTCCTTACCCGGATCGAGCACGGCCAGAACCTCGTCGCCCTCCTCGAGCACGGTTTCGGCGGTCGGCACGAAGCCCTTGCCCGAGCGCAGCACCGAGATCAGCAGGCTGCCTTCGGGCATCTGCAGGTCGCCGACCCGGCGCCCGGTGACGCCGGAGTCCTTGCCCAGCAGCATCTCGATGATCTCCAGCTGCTCCTCCTGCAGGTCGAGCAGGTGAACCAGCCCGTACTCGGGGACCTCGTGCTCGAGCAGGCGCAGGATCAGGTCGGTGGCGGAGACCGACGGCTTGATCCCGAGCAGGTCGAAGTGCTGGCGGTTGCGCGGGTTGTTGACCCGGGCGATGATCCGCTCGACCAGGTACTTCTCCCGCGCCACCTGGCAGATCAGCATGTTGTCCTCGTCGTCGCCGGTGACCGCGATCACCATGTCGGCGCGCTGGATCCCGGCCCGCTCCAGCACCCACAGCTCCGAGGCGTCGCCGTAGGAGACGTTGTGCTCGAGCTCCTGCTCGACGGTCAGGTAGCGGCGCCGGTTGCTCTCGATCAGCGTCACCTCGTGGTTCTTGTCGAGCAGCTCCCGCGCCAGGTTCCAGCCGACCTTGCCCGCTCCGACGACGATGATGTACACGCGCTCCCGCTCCCCCTAGCCGGCGACCGTCGCCGGGTCCCCGGGGCCGCTGTCCTCGGCCGCCTTGCGAACCGCGCCCTCGAGCATGTCGATCGCGACCCTGGTCGGGCAGACCGTGTGCAGGCCCTGGCGCTGGTACCACTCTGCGCGCAGCGGATCGAGCACCCGCGCGATCACGGTCGGCACCTGGTAGCGCTTCTGCGCGATCTGGGCGATCACGATGTTGGTGTTGTCGCCGTCGGTGGAGGCGATGAAGGCGTCGGCGCGCTCGATCCCGGCGGCGACCAGGGCCTCGCTCTCGAGCCCGGCCCCCACCGTGAACTGGCCGCCCAGGTCCTCCCAGCTCTTCTCCAGGCCGACCTCGAGCCGCGCGTGCGACTCCGGGTCCTCGTCGAGGCAGGAGACTTCGTGCCCCTCGCCGAGCATCCCCCTCGCGACCGAGGAGCCGACCCGGCCGCAGCCGACGATCAAGATGAACATGCGCGCATACTAGTCGCGCGGATGCGCGGCTAGGGCGATTCCGGCGGCGCCGTCAGCAGCACCCGGCAGGGCGCCTTCTTCAGCACGTACTCGGTGGCGGCGCCGATCTCCTCCGGCTTCGCCGCGCCGATCCCCCCCATCATCGCGCCGCCGCGGATCTTGGTCGGCGGCTCTCCCCCGATCACGATCGCCTCGGCGCCGCTGCGCCGCGCCGCCTCGAGGATCCCGGCGCCGACCTTGCGGGCGCGCACCACCTCGGTGCTGACGCCGACGTCCTCGTACTCCTCCCCCACTTCGCGCGCCCGCTCCAGCACCCGCCGCGCCTCCGCTTCGCGCTCCGGCGGCAGCGGCGCGTCGAGCGGCAGCGTCAGCGGCACTTCGATCACGTAGATCACGTCGAGCCGGGCCTCGCCCCCGTCCGCCGCCGACTCCTCCTGCTCGGCCGCCGCCAGCCGCCCGGCGGTGGCGACGATGTCGTCGTCGAGCCCGCTGCCGAAGACCGGCACCAGGATGTTGCGGAATTCGACCTCGGGCACCTGCTTGGTCAGCGCGTGCTCGGGGACCGAGACTCGCCTGGTCAGCGTCGTCCCCTCGAAGACCTTGCGGTAGACGATGTAGAAGGTGAGGCCGAAGGCCATCCAGCCGAGGCCGACGAAGCGGGCGGTCTGGTGGAAGGCGAGCACGCTGAGGAAGGCGAGGCCGCTGACGATCGCCGCGACGATCGCCGGCAGCGGCAGCTCGGCCCCGCGCCAGGGGATCCCCAGCGGGATGCGGAAGGGGCGCGGGCGATCGGGGTCGCGCACCCGCAGGCGGATGATCGAGAGGTGGGCGATCGTGATCGCCAGGGTCGCGCCGAAGGCGTAGATGCTCGCCAGCAGCTTGACGTTGGTCGGGATCACCAGGCCGATCGCGATCGCGCCGCTGATCGCGATCGCCACGTAAGGGGTCGCCTTGCGCCGCTCCAGCTTGCCGAGCCAGCTGGGGATCTGGCGGTTGATCGCCAGCGTGTAGATGTGGCGGGAGACGCCGAGCATCGAGGTGTTGGCGGCCCAGAAGAGGACCGGGGCGGCGATCAACGCCACCATCCAGCGCATCGAGTCGGCGACCCAGCCGGGATGGAAGGCGGAGACGACTCCCAGCACCGGCTCCTCGACGAACCTGCCGCCGAGCGCGGTCTCGGGCCCGTGCGGGCCGGCGACGACCGGCACCGCCATCAGCGCGATCGCGGCCATCCCGGCGTAGACGAGCGGCACCGCGATCGCCCCCAGCGAGGCGATCCGCTTCAGGTCGCGGCGGCCGACTTCGATGTCGGGGGCGAGGTCGGAGGCGGCCTCGATCCCGGCGTAGGCCAGCATCGCCACGACCGCGGCGTAGACCGTGGCCCTCAGGCTCGGATGGGCGAAGAGGTCGAGCCGCGCGGTGAGCCGGTCCGGGTGCATGACGACGAGGGCGCCGACGGCGATCACCGCCAGCTGCAGCCCGAGGTCGGCGAGGGCGAGGATCGCCAGCGAGCGCTGCCGCTCGCGGCCGGTGACGTTGAGCACGTTGAGCACGCAGGCCGCCGCTATGACCGCCGCCGCCATGCCGATCTCCCAGCCCGGCTCGGCGAAGCTGGAGGAGATCGGCTCCAGGTAATGGGGCACCGAGATCGCCGCCAGGGCGATCACGATCAGGTAGTCGATCAGGATCGCCCAGCCGGCGATGAAGGCGATCAGCTCGTTGAAGGCGTGGCGGGCGAAGGTGGAGGAGCCGCCGCGCTCGCGGAACATCGCGCCGCCCTCGACGTAGCTGAGGGTGGTGAGGCCGAACAGCAGCCCGGAGGCGAGGAAGATCAGCGGGGTGAGGCCGAGGCCGCGGTCGGCGACGACGCCGAGCGCGAAGTAGATCGAGAAGCCGACCGCCGAGTAGGCGGCGGCGAACAGCCAGGGCACGCCGAGGCCGCGCCGCAGCAGCGGGTCGGCCTGCCGTCCCGGCGGCGGGGCCTCGCTCCGGGGCGGCGCCTCGACCTGAGTTCCGTGGCCGTCGGCGGCGCTCATCGCTGCATCCGCGAGGCCACCCAGAGCCGTCCCGCGCCGACCGCGACGAAGACGAGTCCCATCAGCAACCCGACCGAGGCGGGGCCGCCGCCGTTCGCCAGGGTCACCGCCAGCAGCACCAGCCCGATCGCGACGAAGGCGAGCGAGAAGCCGCGCACCGCCCCCTGGTAGACACGGCCGCCGGGACCCGGCGATCGCGGCGCCGGCCCGGAGTCGCCGCTCACCGGATCACCTCGGCGAGGGCGGGGGCCGGGGCGACGGCGGGCTTCTCGGTCGGGTCGGAGACGACGATCACCCGGCAGGGCCGCTCCCCGAGCACGGTCTGCAGCGTCTTGTCGTAGAGCGGCACGCCATTGCGGTAGCGCAGCCCGACCACGATCGCCGCCGCCTCGATCATCTCGGCCTCCTCGGCGAGCGAGTATCCGGCCTGGCCGGGCCGGACCCGGGCGACGTGGCCGGTGACGCGCTGGCCGCCGATCAGCTTCGCCTCCTCGATCTTGCGCTGGGCTTCGGCTTCGGCCTCCTCCATCTCGGCGTTCAGCGGCAGGTTGGTGGGCACGGTCAGCATCGAGTGGATGTGGATCCCGCGGCGGCGCTTGGAGGCTAGCTTGACCGCGGTCGCGACCACCTCGGATGAGAACGGCTGGCCGTCCTCGAAGCCGACCAGGACGCTGCGGTACTCGACCTCCTCCACCCCGAGCGGCTCCGGCAGCACCACCTTCACCGTCTCGGTCAGCGGCAGCTTCTGGCTGCGCCGGTAGAGGACGTAGACGGCGATCCCGAACGCCATCCAGGCGGTGCCGACGAACAGCGTGCGCGGGTTGAGGGCCATCACCACGATCCAGGCCGCGAAGGTCCCCATGCCGCCGAGCACGGCGGTCATCGGGATGTCGAAGCCGAAGGCGCGCAGGTTGAGGCGCGGCTTCCAGGGGCGCTCGACCTCGGCGTTGCCGCGGCGCAGCTGGATCACCGCGACGTGGGCGATCGTGAACGAGAGCATCGCCCCGAACGAGTACATCGTCGCCAGGAAGTCGGTCTTGCCCGGAAGCAGGGTGACGATCGCGATCGCGCCGAAGATCAGGATCGCGATGTATGGAGTTCGATAGCGCGGGTGGACCTGGCGCAGGCCCTCGGGCAGCTGCCGGTGCTGGCCCATCGAGTAGGTGAGGCGGGAGACGCCGATCAGCCCGGCGTTGGTCGCGATCAGCAGGATCACCGCGGCGAGCACGCCGACGTAGTAGCGCAGCACTTCGGTCGGCCCGGAGGAGAGCCCGAGGTTCTCGACGATGCCGAGGATCGGGTCGTCGGCGAACTTCGAGCCGAGCGCGGTGGCGTAGTGCCCGGCGGCGTCCTTGACCACCGGCATCGCCGAGAGCGCCACCACCGGGATCAGCAGGTAGAGGCCGAGCACGGCCGCCACCACGAGGCCGACGCTGCGCGGGATCGTCCGCGCCGCGTCCTTGGCCTCCTCGGCCATGTTGGAGATCGTCTCGATCCCGGTGTAGGCGATCATCCCGACCGCGACGCCGAGCGCGAAGTCGCTCCAGGTCGGGGCGACGCCGAGGTGGATGTTGTCGACCAGGACCTGCGGGCTGAAGACGAGGACGAGCCCGATCCCGACCAGGACCACCTGGGTGGCGAGGTCGGCGACGGCGAGGACGAGGTTGAGCTTCGCCGACTCCTCGGTGCCGCGGATGTTGATCGCGGCGAGGATCGCGATCAGCAGCGCGCCGCCGATCACGTCGCCGGGGCTGTCGCCGAGCCAGGGCCAGAACACCGCCAGGTAGTGGGGCACGAAGAAGGCCGAGATCGCGACCGTGATCGTGTAGTTGAGCATCTGCCCCCAGGCGGCGATGAAGCTGACCAGCTCGTTGAAGGCGTGGCGGGCGAAGCTCGAGGAGCCGCCGGCCTCGGGGAACATCACGGTCGCCTCGGCGTAGGTGGCGGCGGTGGCGGCGAAGATCAGCCCGGAGACGACGAAGGCGACCGGGGTGAGGCCGAGCGCGAAGGCGGCGGTGACGCCGAGGGCGTAGTAGATCGAGGAGCCGACGTTTCCGTAGGCGGCGGAGAACAGCGCCCCGACGCCGTGGACGCGGCTCAGCGATTCGTCTCTTGGGATGCGCTGGGCCATCTGAATGTGGATGCGAGCTCTGGCTCAGACCGAATATACGGACGTGGCCGGTGCCCGCTGGACGTGACTCCGACCCAGGTCCGCGGGGGTCGCGCAGCCGCAGAGCGCCAGGGCCAGCTCCAGCTCCTCCCGCAGCAGCGCGAGAACGCGGCCGGCGCCCGCGGCGCCGTCGGCCGCCAGCCCCCAGAGCGCGGGCCGCCCGACCAGCACCGCGTCGGCGCCGAGCGCCAGCGCGATCGCGACGTCGACCCCGCGCCGGATCCCCCCGTCGACCAGCACCGGCGCGCGGCCGTCGACCGCGTCGACGACCTCCGACAGGGCGTCGGCGGTGGCGAGGGCGCGGTCGAGCTGGCGGCCGCCGTGGTTGGAGACGACGACGCCGGCGGCGCCGTGCTCGACCGCGAGCTCGGCGTCATCGGCGGTCAGCAGGCCCTTGACCAGGACCGGCAGGCTGCACTCCGAGGCGAGGTCCTCGAGGTCCCCCCAGCTCAGCGAGGGGTCCATCAGGGCGAAGGTCTCCTCGATCGTCACCGCCCGCTCGACCCCCATCGCCGCCGCGACGCTGGGCACGCCCAGGCCCTCGGGGATCTTGAAGCCGGTGCGGCGGTCGCGCTCGCGGTTGCCGCCGCGCGGCGCGTCCACGGTGACCACGATCGCCTCGAAGCCGGAGTCCACCGCCTCGTCGATCAGCGCCCGCGTCACCGCCTCCTCGCGGAAGCAGTAGAGCTGGAACCAGCGCCGGCCCGGCGGCGCCGCGGCGGCGACCTCGCTGGGGCGCGCGGTGGCGAGCGTGGAGAGGCACATCACCGTGCCGGCCTCGGCCGCCGCACGAGCCATCCCGATCTCGCCCTCGGGGTCGACCAGCCGCTGGTAGGCGACCGGCGCGACCAGGATCGGCATCGAGACCGGCCCGCCCAGCAGCTCGGTGGCGGCATCCACGCCGTCGACGTCGACCAGCACGCGCGGCCGCAGGCGCCAGCGCCGCCAGGCCTCGACGTTCTCCCGCAGCGTCACCTCGTCGCCGGCGCCGCCGGCGAAATAGCCAAGCGCCCCCGCATCCAGCTCCTCCGAGGCCACCCGCTCGAAGTCGGCGACGTTTATCGGCCCCTCGGTCACAGTTAGCGCGACCCTAGCGCGCGCGAGCACGTCGCCGGGACCGGCGCCCACTACCCTGGGCGCGGATGAGCCGCCCGCGTCGTCCCACCCCGCGCCAGATCCGGCGTCGCCGGCGCACCGCCATCGGGGCCATCGTCCTGCTCGCCGTCGTCACCGCGTACCTGGTCCTCGCGCCGGTGGTCTTCGCGCCGGTGGACGAGCAGGGCGCGAGGGTGGTCCACCTGACCGTCCACAGCAGCGCCGTCGGCGAGGACCTCGGAGTCAACGTGGTCGTGCCCGCGAAGCTCGGCGAGGAGCGCGGAAGCCGGCCCCTGCTCGTCTTCCTCCACGGCCGCGGCGGCTCGGATGCGACCTTCGTCGAAGACGAGGCCGTCTTCAGCGGCCTGGCGCGCCTGGGGTCGCACGCCCCGATCCTCGCCTTCCCCGACGGCGGCGACCACGGCTACTGGCACGACCGCGCCGAAGGCGACTGGGGCCGCTATGTGATGCGGGAAGTCATCCCGAAGGTCAGCAGCCGCTTCGGCGTCGACCCGCATCGGATCGCCATCGGCGGCATCTCGATGGGCGGCTTCGGCGCCTACGACCTGGCGCTCCTGCATCCCGGCCGTTTCTGCGCGGTCGGCGGCCACTCGCCGGCGCTCTGGTTCGAGGGCGGCGAAACGGCGCCGGGCGCCTTCGACGACGCCCGCGACTTCAACCGCAACGACGTGGTCGGGATGGTGCGAGACGACCCCGGCGCCTTCGGCGGCGTCCCGGTCTGGAACGACTACGGCGCCGAAGACCCCTTCCGCGCCTACGACGAAGGATTCGACGCGGCGCTGCGCGCGGACGGCGCCCACCTCAGCGCCCACTCCTGGCCCGGCGGCCACAACAGCTCCTACTGGGACCGCCACTGGGCCGCCTACCTGCGCTTCTACGCGAACGCCCTCGCTCACTGCCGGTAGGGCAAGGCGCTTTCCTCTCCCATAAGGAGAGGAAAGCGCCACACCGGCCTCAGCGACCGGGCGACCCGGCCGGCGGCGTGCCGGGCGGCGGCGAGGGGCCCCAGCTTTCGCGCCCGTCGGCGGTCTCGATCGGGATCTTCGGCCCGGCCATCGCCGGGGTGTCGAGGGCGACGTCGGCGACCGCCTTGACCCGCGAGAGCACCTCGCGAACGTCGCTCTTGGCTCCCTGGATCCCGTAGGGGTGCAGGTCAGAGGTCAGGCCGGTCGCGTCGATCCCCGCCTGGCCGGCGAGGAACAGCGCCCGCGGCATGTGGAAGCCCTGGGTGACGACGACCGCGCTGCGGACGCCGAAGATCGAGCGAGCGCGCACCATCGTCGCCCAGGTGTCGAAGCCGGCATGGTCCTCGAAGACGTCGCGCGGCGGCACCCCGTCGCGCACCAACGCCTTTCGCATCGTGTCCGGCTCGTCGTAGACCCAGGTGTGGTGGTCGCCCGAGACGAGGACCTTGTCCACCTTGCCCGCGTGCCAGAGCGCCGCCGCCCCCCGCACCCGGTCGGCGAGCATCGTGCTCATCGACCCGTTGGGATCGACCAGCGCCCCCGGCACGATCGCCACCTGCGCGTGCGGGACGTCGGCGACGTTCGCGGTCGCCTCTCCATCGGCGCCGATCAGGACGTAGGCGTTCGCTCCGGCTGCGACCAGGACGAGCAGCGCCGCCAGCCCGATCGCGGCCTTCGACAGCCGCGGCCAGCGCCGCCACGGGTAGGTGAGCACCCTGCGCATTCCGGAACCGTATCCGGACCGGCGCCCGCCCGCCGTCGCCAGCGCCCTAATGGGAGCGATGGTGCCGGTGCTCGGGGATCGGCCGGGGGATTTTGAAGTGGGGCCCGCTGTCAGCGAGGAGCATTCATGGGGTCTGATCGACCGCGACCCCAAGGACGATTGCCTGATGGGCTTCGAGATCTGGGAAGCCAGCCACCACCTCCCACCGGACCTGATCGCCGCCCTGCCGCCTCCCGCAGGCCACAGTCCCTGACCATCTAGGCGAACGAGCCCTGTTGACCGTCCCGATCGTCCACCTGAGTCGCCTCCGGGTGGGAGGGGATGGGTGCCCCTCGGACGAGCGGCGTCCTTGATTTTCGCAGCGCCCCGTCAGCGAGAGATGCTGCGTTAGAGGCGAAAATCCCAGCGAGGGAGAGGGGCACCCATCCCCTCCCCCTCGCCAACGTTTAGAAGTGGACGATCGGGATGATCAGGATGGCGACGATGTTCGCCACCTTGATCATCGGGTTGATCGCCGGCCCCGCGGTGTCCTTGTAGGGATCGCCGACGGTGTCGCCGGTCACCGAGGCGGCGTGCGCCTCGGAGCCCTTGCCGCCGTGGGCGCCGTCCTCGATCAGCTTCTTCGCGTTGTCCCAGGCGCCGCCGCCGGCGGTCATCGAGATCGCGGCGAAGAGGCCGACGACGATCACCCCGATCAAGAGGCCGCCGAGCGCGTCGACGCTGAGCAACCCGACGACCACCGGAACCACGATCGGGATCAGCGAGGGCAGGATCATCTCCTTCTGCGCCGCCGCGGTGACGATCGCGACCGTCTTCCCGTACTCGGGTTTCTCGGTCCCCTCCATGATCCCGGGGTGCTCGCGGAACTGCTTGCGCACCTCCTCGACCACCTGGCCGCCGGCGCGACCGACCGCCTCGATCGCCAGGGCGGCGAAGAGGTAGACCATCATGCCGCCGATGATCAGCCCGATCAGCACGTCGGGGCTGGTCAGGTGGAAGAGGCCGTTGAGGTCGAAGCCGGACGGGGCTTCTTCTTTCAGCTCGCTGCGGAAGGCCGCGAACAGGACCAGCGCGGCAAGAGCGGCGGAGCCGATCGCGTAGCCCTTGGTCACCGCCTTGGTCGTGTTGCCGACCGCGTCGAGCGGGTCGGTGACGTTGCGGACGTCCTCCGGCAGATCGGCCATCTCGGCGATCCCGCCGGCGTTGTCGGTGATCGGGCCGAAGGCGTCGAGGGCGACGATCAGGCCGCAGAGCGAGAGCTGCGCCATCACCGCGATGCCGATCCCGTAGATCCCCGCCAGCTCGTTGGCGCCGAGGATCGCCAGCGCGATCACCAGCGCCGGCGCCGCCGTCGACTGGAAGCCCTGGGCGAGGCCCTGGATGATGTTGGTCGCGTGCCCCGTCTCCGAGGCGTCGGCGATCGTCTTCACCGGGCGGAAGCGGGTCGAGGTGTAGTAGTCGGTGATCACGAACAGCAGCCCGGTCACCGCGACGCCGATCACGGCGCAGAGCCAGAGGTCGCCGACGCTGACCGCCTTCGCCGCGGTGCTGGCGAAGCCGAGCCGCAGCGGGTCGCTCATCAGCCAGTGGGTGACCGGGTAGAAGGCGGCGATCGAGAGCAGCCCGGAGACGATCAGCCCCTGGTAGAGGGCCCCCTCGACCCGGTCGGACTTGGTCCGCACCGAGAGCGCGCCGATGATCGAGGCGATGATCGCGACGCCGCCGATCACCAGCGGGAAGATCGCCACCTCGCGCGCGTAGTCGGAGGTGAAGGTGAGGACGCCGAGCAGCATCACGGCGACCGAGGTGACCGCGTAGGTCTCGAACAGGTCGGCGGCCATGCCGGCGCAGTCGCCGACGTTGTCGCCGACGTTGTCGGCGATCACGGCCGGGTTGCGTGGGTCGTCCTCGGGGATCCCCGCCTCGACCTTGCCGACCAGGTCGGCGCCGACGTCGGCGGCCTTGGTGAAGATGCCGCCGCCGAGCCGGGCGAAGACCGAGATCAGCGAACCTCCGAAGCCGAGGCCGATCAGCGCGTCGACCGCCTCCTTGTCGGTGCTGCCGGTGACGATCAGGACCCCGTAGTAGCCGGCGACGCCGAGCAGCGCCAGGCCGACGACCAGCAGCCCCGTCACCGAGCCGCCTTTGAAGGCGACGTCGAGGGCCGGCGGCACGCCGCCGCGGGCCGCCTCGGCAACCCGGGAGTTGGCCCGCACCGAGACGTTCATGCCGATGAACCCGGTCGAGCCGGAGAGGAAGGCGCCGATCACGAAGCCGATCGCGGTCTTGTAGTCCTGCAGGATCAGCAGCACGATCGCGATCGGCACCGCGACCGCGGCGATGATCGTGTACTGGCGGCTCAGGTAGGCCTGCGCGCCTTCCTGCACGGCGCCCGAGATTTCCCGCATGCGGTCGTTGCCCGCCGATTTCGAGAGCAGGCGCTGGGTGACGATGAGTCCGTAGACGACGGCGCAGCCGGCGCAGACGAGCGCGACGACGACCCCGTATTCGGTCAAGAAGCTGGTCAAGATCAATTCCTCCGGTGGTTAGCGGCGCGGGAGTCTATAGGCGAGAGCGGCGGCGCCGTCCCCCGGCCGGACCCCCCAGGAAGCCCTACGCGTGCTCGGCCGCCCGTTCGACGCCCGCGTAGGTCCGCTTGGTCTCCGCCACGGCGTCGCGGTAGATGTCCTCGATCGAAACCCCCGCGTCGAGCGCCTCGCGCGCCCGCTGGGCGCCGTTGCGCTCCGGCAGCGCCACCTCGATCCCGAGCTGGGAGCGGGCCGGCTCGGTCCAGGCGAGCAGCGACTCGAGCGCGGCGCGCGCCTCCACCTCCACCCCGCCGCCCCGGAAGTCGATCATCCTTCCCCCCAGCCCGTAGCGGATCGCCCGCCAGAGGTTCTCCTCGATCTCGCGGTCGGCGAGCGGCGCGCCCCGCCCCTCGTAGCCGTGCTCGTCGTAGTCGAGCGCCGCCTGGGCGATGCAGGCGGCGATCAGCCCGGCGACGGCGAAGGACTCGTCCCCCCGCGTCTGCGCGTCGCAGATCCGCACCTCGACCGTGCCGAAATGGTGGTGCGGCCGCACGCTCCACCAGAGCTGGGTCGACTCGACGATCGAGCCGGCGCGCTCCAGTGTGCCGACGAAGCTCGCGTAGCGCTCCCAGTCGTGGAACCGCGAGGGCACCCCGCAGCGGGGGAAGGTGCGGGTGAAGATCTCGGTCCGCACCGTGTGCAGGCCGGTGTCGCGGCGGTCGAGGAAGGGCGAGTTGGCCGAGGTGGCGAGCAGCATCGGCAGCAGCTCGCGCATCCGGTCGCAGACGGCGATCGCCCGATCGGCGCCGCGCACCCCCATATGGACATGGAGGCTCCAGGTGTTGTTGCGCTGGGCCACCCAGCCGAGCTCGTGGCGCAAGCGGTTGTAGTGGGGGGTGTCGATGATCCGCTGGTCGAGGTAGTCGGCCCAGGGATGGACGCCGGTCGCCCCCAGCGCCAGTCCCATCCCCCCGACCAGCTCGAACAGCCGCGCGCGGCGGCGGCGCTGCTTCTCCATCGCCTCGGCGAAGCCGCCGGAGCGGCCGGAGCGGATCTCGATCTCGGAGGCGATCAGCTCCCCCGCTGCCGACTCGGCCAGCACCTCGTCCTCCCGGCAGGCCGCGTAGACGTCCTCGAAGCGGTGCTCCAGCTCCAGCGTCGCCGGGTCGAGGATCGCGAACTCCTCCTCGAGCCCGACGGTGAAGTCGACCGAGGACTCGAATCGCTCGCGGACGCGGTCGAGATCGAGGGACAAGGGAGCTAGGCGAGGTAGAAGTAGAGCGCGTAGAGCAGGTCGACCGCGGGGCTGGAGGTGTGGACCGTCACCTCGGGCGGCACCTGGAGCAGCTGCTCGGAGTAGTTGAAGATGATCTTGACGCCGGCCTTGACGAGGCGATCGGCCACCTCCTGGGCGGCGGCGGCCGGCACCGCGAGGACGCCGACCACGATCTCCTCCTCTTCGACCACGGCCGGCAGGTCGCCGATGTCGCGCACGCGCAGCTCGCCGATCTGATTGCCGACCACGGTCGGGTCGACGTCGAAGACGGCGACCACCTGGAACCCGTGGTCGGCGAAGATCGCCGAGCTGGCGATCGCCTGCCCCAGGTTCCCCGCCCCGAACAGGGCGATGTTGTGCTGGCCGGAAGTTCGAAGGATCTTGCGGACCTCCGAGACCAGCGACTCGACGTTGTAGCCGACGCCGCGCTTGCCGAACTTGCCGAAGCCGGAGAGGTCGCGCCGGATCTGGGTCGGGTTGATGTGGGTGTACTCGGAGAGCTCTTGCGAGGAGATCGTCTCGCGGCCCATCTTGCGCGCCTGCGTCAGCACCTGCAGGTAGCGGGAGAGGCGGGCCGCGACGCCGAGCGAGAGCCGCTCCCCTTCGACCGGGAAGGCGCCCGCGGCTTCGACCTCGTCGATCACCTCGACCATGCCTCCACAGTATCGAGCCTCGCCCGCAGCCCCGCCTCGTCGAGGACCAGCTCGGAGACGGTGAGGCCATCGACCTCGACCACCGGGATCCGCTCCAGGTGGCGGCGCAGCAGCTCTTCGTCGCTCTCGATGTCGATCTCGTGCAGGGCGAAGCGATAGCCCTCGCCGTGCAGGGCGACGATCCGCTCGATCGCCTCCTCGCAGAGGTGGCAGCCCGGGCGCGAGTAGACGACGACGTCGGTCATGCCGCCGCGGCGGGCGCTTCGCCGGTGGCGAAGGCGTCGTAGCCGAGGTAGCCGGGATAGGGGAGCGCCGGCGCGAAGCGGGCGGCGGACCCGATCATCGCCGCATTGTCGGTGCAGAGCGAGATCGGCACCAGCTTCAGCCGCACGCCGTGCTCCTCGCAGAGCCGCGCCACCGCCACCCGCAGGGGGCCGTTGGCGGCGACCCCGCCGCCCAGCGCGACCGCCTCCCAGTCGCCGCGCTTAAGCGCCCGCCCCAGTTTCGCGGTCAGCTGCCCGACCACCGCCGCCTGGAAGGAGGCGGCGAGGTCGGCGCGCCGCGCCTCAACCTCCTCCGGGCCGAGGTCGCGGCAGAGGTAGACGAGCGCCGTCTTCAGCCCGCTGAAGCTGAAGTCGAGCCCCGGGTCGCGGGCCATCGCGACCGGCATCTCGAAGGCCTCCGGGTCGCCCTCCTCGGCGAGCCGCTGCAGCGCCGGCCCGCCCGGGTAGCCGAGCCCGAGCAGCCTGGCGGACTTGTCGAAGGCCTCCCCGGCGGCGTCGTCGAGGGTCTGGCCGAGCAGCTCGTAGCCGGCGTGGCCGCGCACCCCCGCCAGCAGGGTGTGGCCGCCGCTGGCGAGCAGGCAGAGGAAGGGCGGCTCGAGCGGCTCCGGCTCGAGGAAGTTGGCGGCGACGTGGCCCTGCAGGTGGTCGACGGGGATCAGCGGCAGCCGCCGCGCCGCGGCGATCGCCTTCGCGGTGCTGACGCCGACCAGCAGGGCGCCGATCAGGCCGGGGCCGGCGGTCACCGCGACCGCCTCGATCTCGTCGAGCGTGACGCCGGCCTCGGCCAGCGCCGCCTCGACCAGCGGCGCGGCCAGCTCGAGGTGATGGCGCGAGGCGACCTCGGGGACGACGCCGCCGAAGCGCTCGTGCGCGGCCGCCTGGGAGGAGATCAGGTTCGAGAGGATCCGCGGCCCGTCGAGCACGGCCGCGCAGGTGTCGTCGCAGGAGGTCTCGATCGCGAGAATCAACGGAACGTCCCTGGGCTCAATCGAGCCACATGATCAGCGCGTCCTCGCCGTTGTCGTGGTAGTAGCGGGGACGGACGCCGGCCGAGCGGAAGCCGAACCTTTCGTACATCCCGATCGCGTTGCGGTTCGAGACCCGCACCTCGAGCGTGAACGGCAGCACCCCGCCGGCCTCCTCGAAGAGCCGGGTGAGCAGGCGCCCGGCGACGCCGCCGCCGCGGCGCTCGGGGGCGACCGCGATGTTCATCAGGTGCCAGACCTGGTCGTAGCGGGAGCAGACCACGTAGCCGAGCAGCTCCTCGCCGCCGTGGGCGGCGAGGCAGATCCCGGACGGCTTCGAGAGCTCGAGCACGAACATCGCCAGCGACCAGGGGGTTGGGAAGGAGCGCCGCTCGATCGAGATCACCGACGGCAGGTCGCTGTAGGCGAGCCTGCGCACGGCGACCTCCTGGGTCAGATCACTCGGCTCTCTGGAAAGAATCTCGCTCACGCCACCGCTCCGCGTCGGGGGGCCTCAGGTAGATCGGGGCGAGCGGGCCCGCCGTCCCGTCCCCCCCGGCCGCCGCGAGAGCGCAGACGTGCCGCGCGGCGACCCGGTGCACGGGGTCGGCATCGCCGGCTATGTGGACGCCGTGCCGGGCCAGCTCGTCTCGGAATCGTACCGCCCCCGAGCCGGCGGCCGAGGGGGGCGCCGGCAGCGCGGCGACTCGCTCCCCCAGCTCCTCGGGCGGGCAGACGAGCGGCTCCCAGAGGCGCTCGCCGTCCTCCGAGTAGAGCGCCGCGAAAGCCTCGCCGCGACGGGCGTCGAGCACCGCCAGCCGCTCGCCCGCGGCGCCCGCCTCCCCGATCCCGCGGCCGATCGCGTCGAGGGTGCAGACCCCGGTCGCCGGCAGGCCGAGGCTGGCGGCGAGCCCCCGCGCCGTCGCGGCGGCGATCCGCAGCCCGGTGAAGGAGCCCGGCCCGAGGCCGACCGCGATCCGGTCGACCCCTCCCCAGCCGCCCGCTGCCTCGACGCAGCGCTCGACCTCGACCAGCAGCGAGGCGGCGTGGCGCGGGCCTCCCTCGGCGGGCCCGAGCAGGGCCTCCCGCAGGACCTCGCCGTCGCGCCAGGCGGCCGCGGCGGTGTCCGGGGTCGCGGTGTCGAAGCCGACGACGAGCAGCGCGCCGTCGCCTCTAGCCGGTGACCCGGAAGACGAAGGCGCCGACCTTCTTGCCTTCGACGAACCAGGTCACCTGGTGCCGGCCCGGGATCGTCGAGGTGATCTTGTTCACGTAGAGCGTCCCCTGGATCGCTTCCTGCTTGTGCGCGCAGAGGCTTTTGCCGCTGGGGAACTTGACGCAGACGCTGTAGACGACGTCGCCCTTGAGGCTTTTGAAGAAGGCGCCCTTCTTGCTCCCCTTCGGGCAGGTGTGGGACGGCTTCGCCTTGCGGGAGATCCCGCAGCCGACGTAGTGCTTGTACGCCGCCGCTCCCGCGCTCGCGGGCGCCGCCGCCGACACCAGCGCGGTCGTCGCCAGCACCGCGGCCAGCGCTCTCAGTCCCTTCATCTGCCCTTCCCTTCGTGGATCGAGTTCACGGGTCGATGCTACAAGCTCGCTTCACCAATTCGAACACACGCAAAATGCGGACGCTGCGGCCCAGGGCGCTCACCAGTCGATCTCGATCCGCCGGCGCTCGCCGTCGGCGTGCTCGAGGCGGATCTCCAGCGCCGGGCGCCCCAGCCTGCCCGCCGCGACCGCCGGCCACTCGACGAAGGCGACGCCGGCCGGGTCGAGGTAGTCGTCGAGCAGCGCCGGGTCCTCTCCCTCGATGTCGCCGAGGCGGTAGAGATCGAGGTGGGAGACCGGCAGCCGCCCGTCGAGGTAGCGCTGGCCGATCGTGAAGGTCGGCGAGGTGACCGGCTGCTCGACCCCGAGCGCGCGGCAGGCGCCGCGGATCAGGGTCGTCTTGCCGGCGCCGAGCTCGCCGCCGATCACGACCACGTCGCCCGGGCGCAGGCGCTCGGCGACGCGGGCGCCGAGCGCTTCGGTCTCCGCCGCGGAGCTGCTGTCGACCCTCTCCATCGCCGGCTCAGCCGAACATGTCCAGCTGGTCGGCCGGCGGAAGAGGAGCCGGCTCCTCCTCGCCCATCTCCAGCTCCTCGATCGACGGCGCCGGCTCCGGAGGCGGACCGGCGAGCAGGGCGGGGATCGTCGCGAAGTCGGCGCGCAGCGTCTCCTTCACCGCCGGCGTGCGCAGCGCCGCCGCCGGGTGGAACAGCGGCAGAAGGAATACGGCGCGGCCGCCCAGCTCGTGCAGCTGCGGGGCGCCGCGCACCCTGGTGATCCCGGCCGGGCTGCCGCTGAGCAGCTTGGTCGAGAAGTTGCCCAGGGTGCAGACGACCTTCGGCTCGATCAGCCGCACCTGCTCGAACAGGTACGGCTTGCAGGCCTCGATCTCCAGCGGCAGCGGGTCGCGGTTGCCGGGCGGGCGGGACTTCAGCACGTTGGCGATGAACACCTGCTCGCGCGAGAGGCCGATCTCCTCCAGCAGCTGGTTGAGCAGCTGCCCGGCGCGGCCGACGAAGGGCAGGCCCTGGCGGTCCTCTTCGGCCCCGGGCGCCTCGCCGACGAACATCAGCTCGGCGTCGGCGTCGCCGGCGCCGAAGACCGCCCTGGTCCGGGTCTCGTGCAGCGGGCATTTCGTGCAGGCGCAGACTTCCCGGTAGAGGGCGACCAGCTGCTCGCGGCGCTCCTCCGTGCTCGCGCTCACCTTCCCCGCGCCTTCCGCGACTCGGCGAGCCGCTCCGAGCGCGCCGCCTCGCGCTCCCGCCGCCGCGATTCGTCCGAACGCACCGCGGCCCCGCGGGGCTGGCGGCCCGGCGGAGAGACCGGCGACAGCAGCCGCCGGGTGCGGGCGGAGCCGCAGCCCCGGCAGGCGACCGAGGTCGCCTCGGCCGCGACCAGCTCCTCGAAGCGCGCTCCGCACTCCTCGCACTCGAACTCGTAGATCGGCATCCGCGATGCCATCTTAGTTCGGCTCCCTTCTCACGTCTCACTTGGTCCGGTCCGTTGCTACGGGATGTATGATTTATGGGCTTGAGTGTCCTGGCGGCGCTTAGCACCAGGCCAGGCGCGGGGGATTGCAACGCCCCGGCGCAGGGCGCTAACACACCGAAGCCAGGACAAACGGCTCCGCAGCGGCAAGCGGGCGCAAGAGCCTTGCGTACCACTCGCTGATGACCTTCAGCAGGAGGAGCCGAAGTTGCATCACGCTGAATACCCCGAGACCGAAGCCCCAGCCAAGCCAGGGGGACCGGCCCCGACAAAGGGGGCCCTGATCTCCCAGCTCTCGCGCGAGATCGTGCAGCTGCACGCCCGCCTCTACGGCCGCGGGCCGACCAAGGCGCGGAGCTATGTGCACAGCGACTACGTCCTCTGCGTGCTCGAGGAAATCTTCACCACCGCCGAGCGCACACTGATCGCGGCCGGCTCCGCCGATCATGTGCAGGACACCCGCAAGAAGTTCCAGGAAGCGGTCAGAGACGAATTCGTCGAGATCGTGGAACGGGTTACGGGCCGCCGGGTTCGGGTATTCCTCAGTCAGGTGGATGTCCACTCGAACCTGGCGCTGGAGTACTTCCTCTTCGCCGAGGACGAGGGGAAGGAAGGTTGAGATGGCCGAGGCAGTGCCGGGCCCGGACGCGATCGAGGTGGAGATCGCGCGTGAGATCGCGCGCATTCACGAGATGTCCTATGGGGAGCCGGCCTGGAACGTCGACGTCGCGATCCACCAGAGCTTCGTCGCGATCGTCATGGACATCGAGCTCACGCACGCCGAGCGGACCCTGCTCGACGCCGGCAACGTCGAATCCGTGACCCTTACCCGCGAGGCCTTCCAGACAGCGATCGCGCCGACCTTCACCGCGATCGTCGAGCACGCCACCGGGCGCCGGGTCTCCAGCTTCGGCAGTCGCACCGTGCTTCGCGACGAGCAGCCCTGGTCGCTCGGCGTCTTCCGGTTCGACGGCCTTTTGATCGACCCCGAAGGCGTGCTGGAAGAGCGCTGAGGCCGAGCCTCAGCGCTCCCCCCCTTCGGCATCCCCCTTCTCGGCATCCCCGTTCTCAGCGTCCCCGTTCTCGGCCTCCCCGTTCTCAGCGTCCCCGTTCTCGGCCTGCCCGTTCCTGCCGAGCAGGAACATCCCCACGACCAGGTCCGGATCGACGCTGGCGGCGCTGAGGAAGACCTCGACCGGGCGCCCCATCACCGCCTCGACCGTGGCCTTGTAGTCCTCTTCGAGCGCCTCCGCGTGCAGCGAGCGGGCCCGCCGCACGTGGTCGGACTGGCCGGCGCGAATCAGCGTCTTCTCGACCGGCGAGTAGACGTCGGTGAGCACGCAGACCACCATCCCGTCGCTGGCGACAGTCTTCGCCGCTCCCGGCCCCCTGCCGAAGTGCTCCCGGTGGAGGGCGACCAGGGCGTTGGACAGCTCGGCAAGCACCTGTCCTCGTCTCGGTACCGGTACCTCTCTTTCGACCATTTCTTGCTCCTCGTGACGGCGGCCCTCCGCCGTCGGAACAGCGGCGGGCCGGAACGACTCAGGTCACCAACCTCAGTCGCTCCATCGCGCGAATCTGCTCGGACCTGCGCTGGCGAAGAACCCTCGCGTCCGGTCAGCTCAAAGGAGTCACGCGCTTTGGCCCGCGTAATGGTCGGATGAAAAGCCTATCAACCGCGAGACCCGGGCAGAGGGGTTTCGCTCTCGGATCCTGGCTGGTACGGTGAAGGTACCGAAGGGGTCGCCGCCAGCCCTTTCCCGACACCGATCCAGAGGCAAGAGAAGGAGTCGCCGGTGCCAACGGGGCAGTCACGAGGAGAGGTTCTGGCCGCGATCTCGAATGGCCTCATGCACATGCACATGCGCTTTTACGGTCGCGGGCCGACGAAGGCCAAGAGCTATCTCGCCGACGACACCGTCGTCTGCATCCTCTGGAACGGATTCACGACGGTCGAGGAAACGTTGATCGAGCAGGGGCAGGCGGAGGCGGTCGTCAACTTCCGGCGCGCCTTCCAGGAGGCGATGAAGGAGCAGTTCACCGAGGTGGTCGAACAGGCCACCGGCCGCACCGTCACCGCCTACCTGAGCCAGGTCCACGCACGACCGAATGTCGCGATCGAGTTCTTCCTGCTCGCGCCCAAGGAAGAGGACCAGAACTCAGGCGGAGCCTGAGGCCCGCAGGCTCATCCTCGGCCGCGGGTCGGCGAGCATCGCCCTGCCGTCGATGCCGTTGACCGCAAGCGCGTCGGCGACCGCCGGCGCCCGGCCGGGGATCAGCCTCAGCGTTTGCACCCGCTTCCGCGAGGAGATCGCCCCGATCAGCGCCGCGACCCCGGCCGCGTCGATGGACTCGAGCTCGCGGGTGTCGATCACCAGCTGGGTCCCCGCCTCCTCGAGCGCGGCCTCCAGCTGAGCTTGGGCGAGCGCGCGATTCCCCACATCGACCTGCCCGCAGAGGGATATGACGTGCACCTGGCCGACCCGCTTGTTGCGGACGGCGAAGGCACGGCTGGAGATTGCCTGCTGGTTCTTGAGCATCGGAACGCCTCCTGAAGTGAAATTTCAGGAAGCCCGCTCCGGCGCCATCCCCAGTCGCCTCTCGCAGTCGACCTTTCGTATCGAGTCGAGCCCGCCGCCTGAATCGCGTCCCTCACGCCAGCAAACCCAGGCGTCAGTATACCCACCCGTACCCGAAGAATCTACGGGCGAAGCCCTATTGCCCTGGCGGCTCTCAGGGCAGCGGCTCCCACTCCCACGACTTCGCCGAGAGGCTCTCCTGGTCGAGGTAGTCGCGGAACTCGGCCAGCTCGGCCGGCTCGACGCCGTAGACGTGCTCGGGCTCGGGGAAGTGCCGCGAGCGCACCTCCTCCCCGTAGCGGGAGACCGCGTCGACCATCGTCTCGTGGACGTCGGCGTAGCGCTTGACGAATTTCGCCATGTGGCCGGTGGTGATGCCGGCGAGGTCGTGGAAGACGAGCACCTGGCCGGAGGTCGCCGGGCCGGCGCCGATCCCGATCGTCGGGATCTCGAGCCGCTCGACGATCGCTTCGGTGATCGCCGCGGGCACCGCCTCGAAGACGATCGCGAAGCAGCCGACCGACTGCAGCGCCAGCGCGTCCTCGCAGAGCTTGATCGCGCTCTGCGCCGTCTTGCCCTGCGCCTTGTAGCCGCCGAGCGCGGTGGCGGTCTGCGGGGTGAGGCCGAGGTGGCCCATCACCGGGATGCCGGCGCGGACGATCGCCCGCGCCCGCTCGACCGCGATCCCCCCGGACTCCAGCTTGACCACCTGGCAGCCGGTCTCCTTGACCAGGCGCTGGGCGTTCTGGACCGCCAGCTCGTTGCTCGCCTCGTAGCTGCCCATCGGCATGTCGCCGACCATCAGCGGCGTCCTCAGTCCCCGCCGCACGGCCTTGCCGAGGACGATCATCTCGTCGAGCGAGACCGGCTCGGTGCCCGGGTAGCCGAGCACGACCATCGCCGCCGAGTCGCCGACCAGGACGATGTCGACGCCGGCCGCCTCGGCGACGGTCGCCGAGGGGTAGTCGTAGGCGGTGACCATCACGATCGGCTCGCCGGCCGCCTTCATCTCGGCCAGCCGCGGCAGCGTCATCGGGGGGCGGTCCGCGGAGGGCGGCGCGGTGTGCGAGCGTCCGCCGGCGCTCATGAGAGCAGCACCTCGGGGCGGCTGTCGACGGCGACCGCGCGGTTGGCCTCGTCGACGTGGACGACGACCGGCGCGTAGCGCTCGAGGTCGCTCTCGTCGTAGGCGCCGAAGGAGGCGACGATGATCTTGTGGCCGGGCGCGGTGAGGTGGGCGGCGGCGCCGTTCACCTGCATCGTCCCCGAGCCGGGCTCGCCGTCGATCACGTAGGTGACGAAGCGCGAGCCGTTGTCGATGTCCCAGACGTGGACCTGCTCGTTGGTGATCAGGTCGGCGCCGGCCATCAGCTTGGTGTCGACCGTGATGCTGCCGATGTAGTCGACGTCGCAGTCGGTCACCGTGGCCCGGTGGATCTTCGACTTAAGCATCTGTCTCTGCATGTGCTCCCCTTCTTGCCGCTATTCGGCGGGTTGGATCAAGACGTTGTCGATCAGGCGGGCGCCGCCGACCCTGGCCGCGACCGCGACCAGCACCGGGCTCCCGTTCAGCTCGCTGACCGGCTCGAGCAGCTCGGCGTCGCGGGCCTCCAGGTACTCGGGCTCGATCCCGGCCGCCGCCAGCTCGCGGCGCGCGGCGGCGAGGCCGGCCTCAAGCGTCTCCCCGCGGGCGCCGCGCTCGGCGGCGGCGAGCGCTCGCGAGAGCGCGGTGGCGCGCTCGCGGTCCTCGGGGCCGAGGTAGGCGTTGCGCGAGCTCATCGCCAGGCCGTCGGCCTCGCGCACGGTCGGCAGCACCTCGATCCGCACCGGGAAGTCGAGGTCGCGGGCCATGCGGCGGATCACCGCCGCCTGCTGGGCGTCCTTCTGGCCGAAGTAGGCGACGTCGGGGCCGACCGAGTTGAAGAGCTTGGCGACGACCGTGGTGACGCCGCGGAAGTGGCCGGGGCCGCGCCGCGCCGGGTCGCCGTCGAGAACCTCGGTGAGCCGGCCGCCGACCTCGACCTGGGTGGCGAAGCCCTCGGGGTAGACCTCGCCGACCGGGGGCGCGTAGACGAGGTCGACGCCGGCCTCGGCGGCGAGGCGCAGGTCGCGCCGCTCGTCGCGCGGGTAGCGGTCGAGGTCCTCCCCGGGGCCGAACTGGGTCGGGTTGACGAAGAGGCTCATCACGACCACGTCGCACTCAGCGCGGGCGGCGCGCAGCAGCGAGAGGTGCCCCTCGTGCAGGAAGCCCATCGTCGGCACCAGCCCGATCGTCCGCCCCTCGCGGCGCGGCGTCTCGAGCCGCGCGCGCAGGGCGGCCTTGGCGCGCACCAGGGTGGCGCCGGCGGTCGGGGGATTGGCGATGCCGGAGTTCGAGCTCATCGGGTCCATGCCCTTCGGGTCACGGCCTTCCTCGCGGAGTATAGGGCCAGGTGGCTGTTTAGGGGCGGAACTCGATCGCCCGGATCACCCGGGCGGGAGCGCCCGCGGCGATCGTCGCTGCGGGCAGGTCGCGGGTGACGACGGAGTTGGCGCCGACCACGCAGCGCGCCCCGATACGCACGCCGCTGGTGACGACGCAGTTGACGCCGAACCAGCAGTTGTCGCCGATCTCGACCGGTCCCTTCGAGCTGAAGCCCTGCTGGGTGACCGGCAGCTCGGGGTCGTCGAAGCGGTGGTCGGCGTCGCTGACGAAGCAGCCGTTGGCGAACATCGTGTGGTCGCCGATCCTGACGCTATGCATCGCGGCGATCATCGTGTTGCGGTTGAGGAAGCAGCCGGCGCCGATCTCGATCCGCGCCCCGGGCGCCAGGGTCAGCCAGCAGCCCGGCTCGAGCAGGGTGCCCTCGCCGATCGTCAGCCGGCCCTCGTCGAGCGCCTCCAGCAGCTCGCCCTCGACCGGGTAGCGGATGAAGAAGCCGCCGCGGGCGGCGTGCCGGTCGATCCGCCGCCGCCGCAGCCAGCGGCGGTTGCGCTCGTACCAGCGGCGCTTCGCCCACCACAGCCTCCAGCCCCTCGGCCCGTCGCTCACGTGCCTAGCTTTCCAGAGCGAGCGGCAGTAGGGTCGATGGCCGAGTGAGCTCCGCTTCCGGCAGCCTCCGCGGCGGCATCGACCTTGGCGGGACCAAGATCCAGACCGCGATCGTCGACCCAAGCGGCAAGGTCCTGGGAGAGTCGCGGGGGCCGACCCCGACCAACGGAGGTCCCGAGGATGTGGCGAATGCGATGGCGGCGACGCTGCGCGAAGCGGCGGCCGAGGCCGGTGTGGAGGCCGGCCATTTGCGCGGGATCGGCGTCGGCTCCCCCGGCGACGTCGAGCAGAAGACCGGCGTCGTCTCCGGGGCGCGGAATCTTCCCGGCTGGAGCGGCAGCTTCCCGCTCGGAGAGAAGCTGAAGGACGCACTTGGCGCCGAGGTGCGGGTCGGCAACGACGTCCAGGTCGCGACTGAAGCCGAGTTCCACCTCGGCGCCGGGCGCGAGTTCAAAAGCCTGATCGGGGTCTTCTGGGGCACCGGCGTCGGCGGCGGTCTCGTCCTCGACGGCAAGCCCTGGCTGGGACGCGGCGCCGCCGGCGAGATCGGCCACATGGTGGTGAAGCGGGGCGGCGCCAAGTGCCCCTGCGGCCGCAAGGGCTGCATGGAGGCCTACGCCGGCCGCGCCGCGATGGAGGCCGAGGCGCGCCGCCAGCACGAGGAGGGCGCCAAGACCGACCTCTTCAAGCTGATGCGAAAGCACGAACGCGACCGGCTCACCAGCGGTATCTGGGAGCGCGCGGTCGACCACGACGACCAGCTCGCCACCCACCTGATCGACCGCGCGATCGAGGCCCTGGGCACCGGCATCGCCTCCGCGGTCAACCTGCTCGACCCCGAAGCGGTAATCATCGGTGGCGGCCTCGGCGTCCGCTTCGGCGAGCGCTACATGGAGCCGCTGACAAAGGAGATGGACAAGCACCTCTTCGTCGACGAGCGCCCGCCGGCCGTGCGCGTCGTCAGCCTCGGCGACCTCGGCGGCGCGATCGGCGCCTCGCTGCTGGTCGGCTAACACCACCCCGCGAGCCGACGCGACGGCCGAGCAGCTCGGCGGGTTGCGCCGAGCTGCTCGGAAACCTGCGTGGCACTCCACGCCCGCGAGCGCGGCTGCGACTACCTGTCGAGGTCGTTCGTACGAGAATAATTTGGCGGTTCGTAGCGGAAATGGCATGCTGCCATAGCTTCGTAAGCCGCGAGATCCGCCTTCTCCACCGCATTGGCCCTGCTGAAAAGATTGCCCCCGTATGCGTCGTCCAGTTCGCGTACCCATTCGGCCACGTGTTCTTCCAAGCTCTTGATGGCGGCTTCCCTGCTTGCGATGTCGGCGGAGCTGTAAATGCTTGGGTTGGCCTTAATCCACTGCAGGGACTCCCTTTCCGAACGCCTTTCCCGGACGAGCTCGCCGAGTTCCCCCAGGCGTGAGAAGCGGGCCATCGTCTCAAGGTGACTCTGTTCAAACGCGTCCAGCGCTTTCGCAGCCGCTTTGGCACTCCGAATCTGGCTGGCGCAGCGCTGCAGCCAAATGGGCTTGGGACGCTCCGCCACCCGCGCCGGCCTGCCCCCGCGATGCGGCTGGTAGGGCCCGCGGTCGGCCTGGACGCCCCGGAGCCTGTTGCCAGTCTCGCGCGGGAGGCAACTGGAGGGGTTGACGACGCAGGGCGAGGGCGGGGTGTCGTGGACTTCGATCACCTCGCCGGCGATGGAGCCGTCGGAGGTCCCACCGCCCTGCGATCCCCCACCGCCGCCATTGGGTTCGCAGTCGGCCGAGGGGTAGGTCGGGTCGGCGCATTCTTCGCCCATCTGGATCGTCGCCGAGGCGAGGCCCGGGACGAGCGCCTGGGCGCCGGCGAGCGCAGCGGTCGCCAGGAGCAGCGTGAGCAGGAGGCTACGGCGGCGAGGCCCCCGAGGGTGCGATTTGGACGTTTCGGTCATCTTCTTCTTGATCCCTTCCTGTTAGACGTTTCCTATTCCTGATTCGTGCTGGACGCGATCGACTAGCCCGGCGCTCTTCACCTCTTCGCGCACGTCGCGGCCGCGTCCAGCGCCTGCGCCCAGTCGCGCCGCAGCGAGAGGTACCGGTCCAGCGCGCCGTTTCTCGCCACCTCGTCGCGGGCGGCTTTGAGGCTGTCGAGGTCGCGTTCCAGCGCCGCCAGCTCCGCTTCGGTGCCCGCAAGGAGGAGATCGGAGTCGTGCACGCTCGGGTCGCCGCGAAGGAAGTCCCGCGCCGCCCTCAGCCCAGCCACCCTCTTGTCGACGGCGTATACGTCGTAGTCCAGGGCGCGCCATTTCCCGACCAGAAGCTTCTGCGCCTGTTCGAACCAACGCAGTCTCTTCTCAGCCGCGTCGGCGAGACGGTTCTCCGCGCGACAGCGCGATGCCGGCGAATCCCCCTCCGCCACCCGCGCCGGCCGGCCGCCGTGACGCGGCTGGTAGGGGCCGCGGTCGGCCTGGACGCCCCGGGGCCTGCCGCCGGTCTCGCGCGGGAGGCAGACGGAGGGATTCACGACACAGGGCGAAGGCGGGGTGTCGTGGACTTCGATCACCTCGCCGGCGTTGGAGCCATCGGAGGTTCCGCCGCCCTGCGAGCCTCCTCCGCCGCCGCCGGTGGGTTCGCAGTCGGCCGAGGGGTAGGTCGGGTCGGCGCATTCTTCGCCCAGCTGGACCGTCGCCGAGGCGAGGCCCGGGGCGAGCGCCTGGGCGCCGGCGAGCGCAGCGGTCGCCAGGAGCAGCGTGAGCATGGTCTTGGACGAGACCCCGGTCATGACCCCGCGAGGCTAAGCGCACTTCGAGGCCCTTTAGACGGATGTCCGGACGCCGGAGTGGACGGGCCGTTAGACGCGGCCCTCGGCCTGGCGCCGCGAGCGGGCGACGGCGTCGACGATCACCGCCGCCAGCAGGACGCCGCCGGTGATCATGTATTTCACCGAGGATTCGAGTGCCAGCAGGTACATCCCGTTGGAGATCGAGCCGATCACGGTGGCGCCGAGCAGGGCCGACCAGACGCTGCCGCGGCCGCCGAAGAGGCTGGTGCCGGCGATCACCGGGCCGGCGATCGCTTCCAGCAGCAGGTTGCTGCCGCCGGAGCTCTGGTTGACCGATTCCAGCCGCGCGGCGGCGAGGATGCCGCCGATCGCGGCCATCGAGGGCCTGATCGGGGTCTTCTGGGGCACCGGCGTCGGCGGCGGCCTGGTGCTCGACGGCAGGCCCTGGCTCGGCCGCGGAGCCGCCGGCGAGATCGGCCACATGGTGGTGAAGCGGGGCGGCGCCAAGTGCCCCTGCGGGCGCAAGGGCTGCATGGAGGCCTACGCCGGCCGCGCCGCGATGGAAGCCGAGGCGCGCCGCCAGCACGAGGAGGGCGTCAAGACCGACCTCTTCAAGCTGATGCGCAAGCACGAACGCGACCGCCTCACCAGCGGCATCTGGGAGCGCGCGGTCGACCACAACGACCAGCTCGCCACGCACCTGATCGACCGCGCGATCGAGGCCCTCGGCACCGGCATCGCCTCCGCCGTCAACCTGCTCGACCCCGAAGCGGTGATCCTCGGCGGCGGCCTCGGCGTCCGCTTCGGCGATCGCTACATGGAGCCGCTGACAAAGGAGATGGGCAAGCACCTCTTCGTCGACGAGCGCCCACCGGCGGTCCGGGTCGTCAGCCTCGGCGACCTCGGCGGCGCGATCGGCGCCTCGCTGCTGGTGGCTTGAGAGGAACAAGCCCGAATGCGCATTCAGAGGTTGTCGGTCCGCACCTCGATGCCATACCGGACCTTGCATTCGGTGAAGGCATGTCGCTGGGGACGGAGCTGGTCCAGTCCGCGACGCACGGAGAGCCATTCGCGCGTGAGCCGCTGAGCCTGGCGAACCAGGGCCTCGACTTCTTCCCTGTGCGCTCTCAGCTGACTCCTGATTTGCTGGACCTGCCCCAGCCAGATGCTCGCATTCTGGGGTTTGCGGCCCGCCAGGGCTCTTAGCTGCTCTTCGAGATCTTCGACGATCTCTTTCTCCCGGCTTATGTAGTCGCGATCCGTCTGAATCTGGGCCCAAGAATAATCATCGTCCGCCGATAGCTCGTCGAGCCTCTTCTTCAGCCCTTCACACTCCTCCCGCGTAATCGGCGTCCTCCCCTTCGGCACCTTCGCCACCCGCGCCGGCCTGCCGCCATGCCGCGGCAAGTAGGGGCCGCGGTCGGCCTGGACGCCCCGAGGCCCGCCGCCGGTTTGCCGCGGGAGGCAGCTGGAGGGGTTGACGACGCAGGGCGAGGGCGGGGTGTCGTGGATTTCGATCACCTCGCCGGCGATGGAGCCGTCGGGGGTCGCGCCGCCCTGCGAGCCACCACCACCGCCGCCGTTGGGTTCGCAGTCGGCCGAGGGATGGCTGGGGTCGCATTCTTCGCCCATCTGGACCATCGCCGAGGCGAGGCCCGGGGCGAGCGCCTGGGCGCCGCCGGCGAGCGCGGCGGCGGCGAGGAGCAGGGCCAGGGCGATTCTGGCGTGCCGGTGGGCGCCCCCGTTGGTTGTGAGGTTCGTCTTTTTCATCGGATCCCTGACTTCGTCCCAGCGCTACGGCCGTGGGTCGCGGTCGGGACGTAGATCCCGGTTGAGCAAGGGATCGCATTTGGTGAGCAGACCCGACCCGTTGATGCCCGAGAGCAAATGGGTCCAGTCCTTGGCCCATGACGCAACGCGGGAATCGATTGAGGCGAGCTGAAGGTTCGCGGCGTCGAGGGCCGCTTGGTGAATCCTCAGTTCACTGCTGATGAGTTCGATCTCCTTTTCATGAGAGCGGAGGGAATCGGCTGGCACGGATCCCCTCATTGCCTTCAAGGCTGCGAGATCGCTCCTAAGCCAATTTATCCGTCGTTTCTCGTTCACCTGGAGGTGCTTGGCGACGATGAATGCAACCGCGAGCTGTTCGGCTATCGATTCCAACGTTTCGAGCCTCTTACTCGCCTCACTGCAGGTCAGCTGCGTCCTCCCCTTCGGCACCTTCGCCACCCGCACCGGCCTGCCCCCACGCCGCGGCTGGTAGGGGCCGCGGTCGGCCTGGACGCCCCGAGGCCCGCCGCCGGTCTCCCGCGGGAGGCAGCTGGAGGGGCTCACGGCGCAGGGAGAGGGCGGGGTGTCGTGGACTTCGATCACCTCGCCGGCGTTGGAGCCATCGGAGGCTCCGCCGCCCTGCGAGCCTCCGCCTCCTCCGCCGCCGCCGGTGGTTTCGCATTCGACCGAGGGATAGGTCGGGTCGGCGCATTCTTCGCCCATCTGGACCATCGCCGAGGCGAGGCCCGGGGCGAGCGCCTGGGCGCCGACGAGCGCGATGAGGGCCGCGAGCAGCGCAAGCATCGTCTTGGACGAGACCTCAATCATGTGGCGGCGAGCCTAAGCGCACTTCGAGGGTCTGTGGACGAACGTCGGGGGTGCCGGAATGGACGGGGCTAGACGCGGCCCTCGGCCTGGCGGCGCGAGCGGGCGATCGCGTCGACGACCACCGCCGCCAGCAGGACGCCGCCGGTGATCATGTATTTGACCGAGGATTCGAGCGCCAGCAGGTACATCCCGTTGGAGATCGAGCCGATCACGGTGGCGCCGAGCAGCGCCGACCAGACGCTGCCGCGGCCGCCGAAGAGGCTGGTGCCGGCGATCACCGGGCCGGCGATCGCTTCCAGCAGCAGGTTGCTGCCGCCCGAGCTCTGGTTGACCGATTCCAGCCGGGCGGCGGCGAGGATCCCGCCCACCGCGGCCATCGAGGAGCAGAGGGTGAGGGCGACCACGCGGATCCGGGTGACGCTGATGCCGGCCCGTCGCGCCGCCTCGGCGTTGCCGCCGACCGCGAAGAGGTGGCGGCCGAAGACCGTGCGCGTGGTGAGGAACTGGAAGCCGATCACGAAGGCGAAGAGGATGATCAGCGCCAGCGGCAGGCCGCGGTCGGAGTTGAGGATCGCGATCGCGACGATCGCGACCACGGCAACCACGCCGACCCGCGCCAGCAGCAGCCCCAGCGGCTCGCTGGTGACCCCGGCCGCGAGCCGTCTTCGGTGGCCGGAGAGGGTGATCAGCGCGAACAGCCCGACCCCGACCGCCATCACGATCCAGCCCACCACGGGCGAGTAGAACGTGTTGGCCAGCTTGATGATTTCGGAGTTGGTGAGGTTGACGGTGCCGGTGCTGCCGAGCACCTTCAATAAGGCCCCCTGCCAGACCAGCGAGCCGGCGAGGGTGACGACGAACGAGGGGATGCTGAAGCGGGTGAACAGCGACCCCTGGACGAAGCCGATGATCGCGCCGGTGCCGATCCCGGCGACCACCGCCAGCCACGGGTTCCAGCCGTGTTTGACGTTGAGCACCGCCATCACCGCGGCGGCGAAGCCGCTGACGGCGCCGATCGAGAGGTCGATCTCGCCGATCAGCAGCGCCATCACCACGCCGACCGAGATCAGGCCGACGGCGGTGATCTGGAGGAAGAGGTTGGTCAGGTTGACGGCCGAGAGGAAGCGTTCGTTCTGGACCTCGAAGACGATCCAGATCACCGCGATCGCGAGGATCACCCGCAGCGAGGCGAGGTCGCCCTGGAGGAAGCGCCGCAGCAGGTCCAGCGGCGAGGTGGACTCCGCCGGCGCGTCGGCCGGCGCGGCGAAGTCGGGGTCGCCGATCCTCATCCCGCCCCCTCCCCCTGCTCGTGCTCGTTGCCGAACTCGGCGCCGGTGATCGCGCCGACGATCTCCTCCTCGGTGGTGCTGGTGGCGTCGAAGACGCCGGCTTTGCGGCCGAGGCGGAGGACGAAGATCCGGTCGGCGACCTCGAAGACGTTGGCGAGGTTGTGGCTGATCACGATCACCGCGAGGTCGCGCTCGCGCAGCCGGCGGATCAGCTCAAGCACCTGTTTGGTCTGGACCACGCCGAGCGCCGCGGTCGGCTCGTCGAGGATCACCACCTGGGGGTCGCCGAGCAGCGAGCGTGCCACCGCGACCTGCTGGCGCTGCCCGCCGGAGAGCGTGCCGACCTCGGAGCGGACGCTCGGGATCGTCACCGAGAGCTGCTCGAGCAGCTCGTGGGAGCGGTGCTCCATGTCGGTCTCGTCCAGCGCGCGGACCACGCCCGGCGGGCCCTGGAGGAGCTCCTCCTGGCCGAGGAAGAGGTTGGCAACGACGTCGAGGTTGTCGCAGAGCGCCAGGTCCTGGTAGACGGTCGCGATACCGAGCCTGGTCGCGTCGTTGGGGCCGCCGATGCTCACCGGCTGCCCTTCGAAGAAGAATTCGCCGGCGTCGATCGAGTAGATCCCGGCGATCGCCTTGATCAGCGTCGACTTGCCGGCGCCGTTGTCGCCGACCATCGCGACGACTTCGCCGCGACGGACCTCGAAGTCGACGTCGTCAAGCGCCTGCACGGGACCGAAGCTCTTGCTGACCCCCTTCGTCGCGAGGATCGGAGCGCCTTTCCCGTTCATCTCATTCCAGTCATGAAGATCGGAGCCGGGACGGGCCGACTACATGGCCCGCCCCGGCGGTGGGAGCTATTCGATGCCGACTTCTCCGCAGGCCTTCTTGTAAGGGCCGGTGCAGATTTCGGACGCGCTCCAGAATTCGTCCTTGACGATCGTTTCGTCGATGTTGTCCCGCGTCACCGCGACCGGTTCGAGCAGGACCGAGGGCACTTCTTCGGCTTCGTTGTCGCTCTTGGCGTTGACGAGGCCGGAGGGGATCTTTTCGCCCTTGGCGAGGGCGACGGCGATTTCGGCCGTGTCGTGCGCCTCCGGCGTGATCGCCTTGTAGACGGTCATGAACTGTTCTTCGGCGAGGATCCGCTGGAGCGCTTCCAGTTCGGCGTCCTGGCCGGTGGTCGGCTTCGACTTCGGTTCGATGCCGGCCGCCTTCATCGCCGCGATCGCGCCGCCCGCGGTGCCGTCGTTGGCGGCGTAGGTGGCCGCGAACCCGTTCTTGCCGAGCGCGGTGATCGCCTGTTCCATCTCGTTCTGGGCCTGGTCGGGGCTCCAGTCGGGCGTGTCGTATTCCTTCGCGATCTTCACGCCTTCCTGTTCGAACACCTTCTTCGCGCCGGCCTTGAACTGGCCCGCGTTCGGGTCGGTCGGGGAGCCGTTGATCATCACGATCGGGCCGCTCTGGCTGCCGATTTCCTTCAGCTTCGCCGAGAGCTTTTCGGCCTGCAGCTCGCCGACCTTTTCGTTGTCGAACGAGACGTAGTAGTCGATCGGGCTGCCGAGGATGAGGCGGTCGTAACTGACCACCGGGATTTCTTCTTCGTTGGCCTTCTTCACCACCGCGCCGACCGCGGTCGCGTCGACCGCGTCGAGGACGAGGACGTTGGCGCCCTGGGTGATCGCCGCTTCTCCCTGGGACTGCTGTTCGCTCGTGCTCTGGTTCGCGTTGCTGTAGATGATTTCGCAGTCGCTGCAGATTTCTTCGACCTTTTCTTCGAATTCGGGCCGGTCGTGGGATTCGTAGCGGCTCGTCTTCGACTCGGGCAGCAGCAGCGCGACCTTCGGGCCGCCTCCGCCGCCGCCGCAGCCGGCGACGATCGCCGAAAGGGCGATCAGGCCCCCCGCTGCGATCGCTGCCAATCCGATCCTGGATCTCCTCGACTTCACAATCACACCTCCTGGGTCTGGGGGTCCGCATCCATCCCGAACTGCGCGGCCTCCATTCTCAAGATGCCCTTTTTTTCGCGTTTCAAGCATCGACGCGACCCAGCCAGGCGCTCAGTCGATGCCGGCTTCTTCGCAGTCCTTCTTGTGAGGGCCGGCGCAGATTTCGGACGCGCTCCAGAATCCATCCCTGACGATCGTGCTCTTGACGTTGTCCCTGGTGACCGCAACCGGCAGCAGCAGGATCGCCGACACCTCTTCCGGTCCGTTGTTGACCCTCACCGCGAGCAGGCCTTCGGTGTGAGCGAGGCCCGGGGGGATCTTCTTCTTCTCGGCGAGCGCGACCGCGATTTCCGCGGCGGCGTTCGCCTCCGGCTCGACCGGGACGTATGCCGTCATGAACTGTTCTTCGGCGAGGATCCGCTGGATCGCTTCCAGTTCGGCGTCCTGGCCGGTGGTCGGCTTCGACTTCGGTTCGATGCCGGCCGCCTTCATCGCCGCGATCGCGCCGCCGGCGATCCCGTCGGTCAGCGCGTAGACGCCGTTGAACCCGTTCTTGCCGAGCGCCGCGATCGCCTCCTTCGTCTCGCTCCGGGCCCGGGCCGGGCTGCCGTCCGGGGTGCCGTATTCCCTGGCGATCTCGACCCCCGCATGTTCGAGCACGTCCGCCGCCCCGAGCTTGAACTGAGCCGAGGTGGGGTCGGTCGGGGAGCCGTTGAGCATCACGATCGGGCCGTTGGGGTGGCCGTCTTCCCTCAGCTCCCTCGAGAGGGCTTCCGCCTGCAGTTCTCCGACCTTCTGGACGTCGGGACCGACGTAGTAGGCGCTGGGGGCGCTGAGGATCAGCCGGTCGTAGCTGAGGACCGGGACCCGTTTCCTCTCCGCTTCCTTCGCCACCGCGGCGGCTGCGCGGGCGTCGACCGGGTCGATGACGAGGACGTTGGCGCCCTGGGTCAGCGCCGCCCTGGCCTGCGCTCGCTGCTTGTCGACGCTCTGGCTCGCGTTGGAGTAGACGATTTCGCAGTCGCCGCAGATCTCTTCGACCTTCTCTTCGAATTCGGGCCGGTCGCGGGATTCGTAGCGGCTCGTCTTCGACTCCGGCAGCAGCAGCGCGACCTTCGGGCCGCCTCCGCCGCCGCCGCCTCCGCCGCAACCCGCGGCGATCACCGAAAGGGCGATCAGGCCCACCATTGCGATCGCCGCCATCCCGATTCTGGATTTCCTTGCCTTCACCAGATCCCCGCTTGCTCTCGTGAGCATTCGTTAATAATCAAAATATATAACCCATACTCTCATGATGCGCCTGCCGTGCCTCGGCCGTGCTAACTCAGGCGGCGACGGCTTCGCGGCGGCGCGGGCGCTTCTGCTTCCGCGGCTCGACCAGCTCGGCGAGGAAGCGGCCGGTGTAGGAGCCCTCCACCGCGGCGACCTCCTCCGGGGTGCCGGTCGCGACCACCTCTCCCCCCTCTTCGCCCCCCTCCGGCCCGAGGTCGACGAGGCGGTCGGCGGTCTTGATCACGTCGAGGTTGTGCTCGATCACCACCACCGTGTTGCCGGCGTCGACGAGGCGGCCGAGCACGTCGAGCAGGCGTTGGACGTCGGCGAAGTGCAGGCCGGTGGTCGGCTCGTCGAGGATGTAGAGGGTGTCGCCGGTGGCGACCTTGGAGAGCTCGGTGGCGAGCTTGATCCGCTGCGCCTCGCCGCCCGAGAGCGTCGTCGCCGGCTGGCCGAGGCGGATGTAGTCGAGCCCGACGTCGTGCAGGGTGCGCAGGCGGCGGGCGATCTTCGGCACGTTCTCGAAGAACTCGACCGCCTCCTCGACCGACATCTCCAGCACGTCGGCGATGCTCTTGCCCTTGAAGCGGACCTCGAGCGTCTCGCGGTTGTAGCGCTTGCCGTGGCACTGCTCGCAGGGGACGTAGACGTCGGGCAGGAAGTGCATCTCGATCTTGATCTGGCCGTCGCCCTTGCAGACCTCGCAGCGCCCGCCCTTGACGTTGAAGCTGAAGCGGCCCGGCTTGTAGCCGCGCGCCCGCGCCTCCTGGGTCTGGGTGAAGAGCTGGCGGATGTGGTCGAAGACGCCGGTGTAGGTGGCCGGGTTGGAGCGCGGCGTGCGGCCGATCGGCGACTGGTCGATGTTGATGATCTTGTCGATCTGGCTCAGCCCGTCGATGCCGTCGTGGGCGCCGGGGCGGAGCTTCGCCTGGTGCAGCCGGTTGGCGACCGCGTGGTGCAGGGTCTCGTTGATCAGGGTCGACTTGCCCGAGCCGGAGACGCCGGTGACGCAGCAGAAGACGCCGAGCGGGACCGCCACGTCGATCCCCTTCAGGTTGTGTTCGCGGGCGCCGCGGACGAGCAGCGCCCCGCGCGGCTCGCGCCGCTCCGCCGGCACCTCGATCCGGCGCTTGCCGGAGAGGTACTGGCCGGTCAGCGAGGCCGGGTCCTTTGAGACCTGGGCGGGGGTGCCGGCGGAGACCACGTGGCCGCCGTGCTCGCCGGCGCCCGGGCCGAGGTCGAGCAGGTGGTCGGCGGCCAGCATCGTGCCCTCGTCGTGCTCGACCACGATCACCGTGTTGCCGAGGTCGCGCAGGCGGTCCAGCGTCCCGATCAGCTTCTCGTTGTCGCGCTGGTGGAGGCCGATCGAGGGCTCGTCGAGCACGTACATCACCCCGACCAGGCTGGAGCCGATCTGCGTCGCGAGGCGGATCCGCTGCGCCTCGCCGCCGGAGAGCGAGCGGGCCGAGCGGGCGAGGGAGAGGTAGCCGATGCCGACGTTCTCGAGGAAGGCGAGCCGTTCGGAGATCTCGCGCACGATCAGCCGCGCGATCGCCCGCTCGGTCGGGTTCAGCTCCAGCGCCGCGATCCACCCCGCCGCCGCCCGCGCCGAGAGCTCGCTGTACTCAGCGATGCTGATGCCGCCGACCTTGACCGCGAGGCTCTCCGGCCGCAGCCGGGCGCCGTCGCACTGCGGGCATGGCTGCTCGGCCATGTAGCCCTCGATCCGCTCGCGGTTGCTCTCGGAGTCGGTCTCCTCGTAGCGGCGCTGCAGGTTGTTGACGATCCCCTCGAAGCGCACCTTGTAGGAGCGGCGGCGGCCGAAGCGGTTGGTGTAGGAGACGAGGTGGCGGTCCTCGCCGGTGCCGTAGAGGAAGATCTCGCGCTCGGAGCGCTTCAGCTTCGCCCAGGGCTTGTCGACGTCGACCCCGTACTCCTCGGCTACCGCGGCGATCAGCCGCTTCCAGTAGGCGGTGATGCCGCGGTTCCAGGGCTGCAGCGCCCCCTCGGCGAGCGAGAGGGTCGGGTCGGGGACGACCAGCTCCGGGTCGATCACCCGCTGGAAGCCGAGCCCGTGGCAGCGATCGCAGGCGCCGTGGGGCGAGTTGAAGGAGAAGATCCGCGGCTCCAGCTCGGGGATCGAGGTGCCGCACTCGAGGCAGGCGAACTGCTCGCTGAACAGCAGCGGCTCGGACTTCGCCTCGATCAGCTCGACTTCGATCAGGCCCCCGGCCAGCCCGGCGGCGGCCTCGACCGACTCCGAGAGGCGGCGGCGCAGGTCGGGCTTCATCGCCAGCCGGTCGACGACGATCGAGATGTCGTGTTTGAACTTCTTGTCGAGGACGATCTCCTCGTCGAGCCGACGCAGCTCGCCGTTCACCTTCGCCCGCGAATACCCCTCCAGCCGCATCTGCTCCAGCAATTTCCCGTACTCGCCTTTGCGCCCGCGCACGACCGGCGCCATCACCATGAATTTGACGCCCTCCTCCAGGGTCATCAGCCGGTCGACGATCTGCTCCTGGGTCTGGCCGGTGATCTCCTCGCCGCACTCGGGGCAGTGCGGGACCCCGATCCGCGCCCAGAGCAGGCGCAGGTAGTCGTAGATCTCGGTCACCGTGCCGACGGTCGAGCGCGGGTTGCGCGAGGTCGTCTTCTGGTCGATCGAGATCGCCGGCGAGAGCCCCTCGATCGAATCGACGTCGGGCTTCTCCATCAGCCCGAGGAACTGGCGCGCGTAGGCGGAGAGCGACTCGACGTATCGGCGCTGCCCCTCGGCGTAGATCGTGTCGAAGGCGAGGCTCGACTTGCCCGAGCCGGAGAGCCCGGTGATCACGATCAGCGCGTCGCGCGGCAGCTCGACGTCGACGTCCTTGAGGTTGTGCTCGCGGGCGCCCGAGATGACGATTCGATCCGAAGCCGGCACTGACGCGATTCTACGCAGGCGAACAGGCGTTCCCGGGAGCGCGGCAGTCTTTAGGCCGGCTATGCCGGACAAAGGACTGCCGCGGTCAGCCGACGCTTCCAGGCGCGCCTTCGCCAGCGCGACCGAGGCGGGTTGCCGCCGCGGCGTCCAGGCCCGCGACCGCGAGGCGCTCCTCCACCACCGCGCGCTGCTCGCTCAGCGGCCGCCCGCAGGAGCCCGGCTCCTCCCCCTCCACCACCCGGACGGACCCGTCGCGGAGGCGGAAGCGCAACCGGCTGGGGAAGGTCATCCGCAGCGCCGAGGTGTCGAGACGATCCATGCCCCCACCGGCCGCGGCATCGCCCAGTTGCGAGCGCAGCAGCCGGCGCAGCTCGGGATCCCGCCGCAGCGCCCCGATCACCGCCCCCGCGGGGTTCGCGTCGCCCATGTTGAGGTCGCGGAGCCGCCGCCGGACGCGCAGGAGCCCCCGCAGGCCGAGGCCAACCGAGGCGCCGCTCCGCAGCGAGCCGCGGAGGGTCGCCGCGGTCAGCTCGGGACTGTGCGAGACCCGCACCCGACCGGCGAGGTCGCGCAGCTCGGCTTCGTGCGCGGCGAGCCAGCCGGGGGCGAGCTCGGCGGGGGTGAGCCGACCCGCCACCAGGGCGACCGCGACGGTCAGCGCCGCCGAGAAGTTGACCCTCACCGCGGTCAGGTCGGGGCCGCGCCCGAGCTCCTCCATCTCGCAGGTCAGCCAGCCCGCCTCGACCTCGACCGACGCCACCTCGGCTGCGCGCAGGCCGCTGCCGCAGGCCGCCTCCGCCGCGGACTGCAGGTACGCGCACCCCGGCAGCCGCTTGAACGCCAGGGTGTCGGTCAGCCAGACCCGGCCGAGGCCGCCGAGCATCTCCGGCCGGGGCGCGAAGGAGAGGCTGGCGAGGACGCCCCGGGGATGCTCGATCACGTCGAGGGCGCCGGTCAGGCCCTCGGCGGCGAGGAGCGCCGCGCGGGCGCCGGTCGCCGCCGGCTCCGCAGCGGTCAGCAGCTTGCTGCTCGGCCCCATGAACCCCGGCCACATCCCGTAGGGAGGCTGATACAGGGCGATTGCCAGCGCCTGCGCCGTTCGCTCGGCGTCGAGGCCGAGGCCGACGGCGGTGGCGACCGCCGCCGAGGCGCAGTGGATCGAGGCCCAGAACTGGCCGTTGTGGGGGCCGATGAAGAGCGCCGCCCCGAGCCGGCCGGCAACCTCGTTCGCCGCGACCCGAGCCACGGCCGCCCGCTCCGGGTCCGGCGCGAAGGCGGCCGCCGCCGGTACCGCGGAGTGACCGGTGTGGCCCATGAACAGGTAGTCGTCCCAGTCGTGGGCGATCGAGGCCGCCGCCGAGCGGTAGACCTCGGCCACCGGCCCCTCGCCGGCGACCGCCAGGACCGACGCCGCGGCCTCTTCCCCCGCCGCGCGACCGGCGGCGATGCTGCGCGCCTGCAGCTCGGAACGCTCACGCACGCTCGCCGGCAGGTCGTCAGCTCGCAGCGAAACGGCCCATTCCCCAATCTCTTGGCAGATCGTCACGGCCTGGATGGTCTCAGACCGGCCGCAGAGGCGATCCCGGTAGGGGTGGAGCGTCTTGCACTTTTTGTCTGATTCAGGCGCGGCCCGCAGGGCCGCGACCTCGCAAAAAAGTTAAGCGGAACCCCTGCCGGGATCGCCTCTCACGCACCGGCCCGCATGCCGTCCAAGTCGCGGCGCAGCTCCTTCAGCTCGTCGCGCAGGCGCGCCGCCTCCTCGAAGCGCAGGTCGTCGGCTGCGGCGAGCATCTCCTCCTCGAGGGCGACGATGCTGCGCTCCAGCTCCTCCGGGGTGGCGAAGTCCTCGCCGCGCCGGCGGCGGCGCCGGCGCGGCGCCCGGTCCTCCATCGCCAGGAACTCGCTCATCTCGGAGATGCCCTTGCGCACCGTCGCCGGGGTGATCCCGTGCTCCTCGTTGTAGGCGACCTGGATCGCGCGGCGGCGGTCGGTCTCGCGCATCGCCGCCCGCATCGCGTCGGTCTCGCGGTCGGCGTACATCAGCACCCGCCCCTCGACGTTGCGGGCGGCGCGGCCGATCGTCTGCACGAGGCTGGTCTCGCCGCGCAGGAAGCCCTCCTTGTCGGCGTCGAGGATCGCGACCAGGGAGACCTCGGGCAGGTCGAGCCCCTCCCGCAGCAGGTTGACCCCGACCAGGACGTCGTACTCGCCGAGGCGCAGGTCGCGGACGATCTGGATCCGCTCCAGGGTGTCGATCTCCGAGTGCAGGTAGCGGACCTTGATCCCGTACTCGAGCAGATAGGCGGTCAGGTCCTCGGCCATCTTCTTGGTCAGCGTGGTGACCAGCACCCGGCCGCCGCGCTCGGCCTGCGCCCGCGCCTCGTTCATCAGGTCGTCGATCTGGTTCCTCGTCTCGCGCACGTCGATCTCGGGGTCGACGATGCCGGTCGGGCGCACGATCTGCTCGACGGTCCGCGTCGACTCGGCCCGCTCGAACGGCCCCGGCGTCGCCGAGACCATCACCAGCTGCGGCACCCGTTCGAGGAACTCGTCGAACTTGAGCGGCCGGTTGTCGATCGCCGAGGGCAGGCGGAAGCCGTAGTCGATCAGGGTCTGCTTCCGCGATCTGTCCCCCTCGTACATGCCGCCGATCTGCGGGATCGTCTGGTGGGACTCGTCGACGAAGACGACGAAGTCGTCGGGGAAGTAGTCGATCAGGGTGTGCGGGGGGCTGCCCTCGGGGCGGCCGTCGAGGATGCGCGAGTAGTTCTCGATCCCCGAGGTGAAGCCGAGCTCCTTCAGCATCTCGATGTCGTAGGCGGTGCGCTGGCGGAGCCGGTGCGCCTCCAGCTGCTTGCCCTCGGCCTCCAGCTCCGCCGTGCGGGAGTTCAGTTCGGCGCGGATCTCCTCCACCGCCCGCTCCAGCGTCTCGTCGCGGGTCACGTAGTGGGAGGCCGGCCAGACCGAGACGTGGTCGATCGTGTCGAGGACCTCGCCGGTGAGCGGGTCGAAGTGCTGGATCCCCTCGATCTCATCGCCGAAGAGGGCGATCCGGTAGGCCGACTCGGCGTAGGAGGGCATGATCTCCAGCACCTCGCCGCGGACCCGGAAGGCGCCGCGGCCGAGCACCTGGTCGTTGCGCTGGTACTGCATCTTGACCAGCTTGCGCAGCACCTCGTCGCGGTCGATCTCCTCGCCGACCTTGAACAGCTGCATTTTTTCGTTGTAGACCTGCGGCGAGCCGATCCCGTAGATGCAGGAGACCGAGGCGACGATGATCACGTCGCGGCGGGCGAAGAGCGCCGCCGTCGCCGCGTGGCGGAGGCGGTCGATCTCGTCGTTGATCGAGGAGTCCTTCTCGATGTAGAGGTCCTGCGCGGGGACGTAGGCCTCGGGCTGGTAATAGTCGTAGTAGGAGACGAAGTACTCGACCGCGTTGTCGGGGAAGAACTCGCGGAACTCGTTGCAGAGCTGGGCGGCGAGCGTCTTGTTGTGCGCGATCACCAGCGAGGGGCGCTGCACCGCGGCGATCGTCGCCGCCATCGTGAAGGTCTTGCCGGTGCCGGTGGCGCCGAGCAGCGTCTGAAACCGCTCGCCGGCCCCCAGGCCCTCGGCGAGCCCGGCGATCGCCTGCGGCTGGTCGGCGGTAGGCGTATAGGCGGGGTTGAGCTCGAACTCGGGCACCAGACGAACATACCGACCACCCCCTCCCCGTTCCGTGGTTCCTTTGTCGTCTCCCCGGGAACAAAGGAACCACGCAACGCCGACCCCCCGGTTCCGTGGTTCCTTTGTCGTCTCCCAGGGCACAAAGGAACCACGGAATGGGAGGATGGGTGGGATGAGCCGCTCGCGTGCCGCCCTCGCCGGGTTCTTCGGCCTTGCCGGGGCGATGCACTTCGTGATCCCGCGCAGCTACGAGGCGATGATCCCGCCCTCGCTGCCGCGTCACCGCGAGGCGGTTGTGGTCAGCGGAATCGCCGAGATCGCCGGGGGCGCGGCGGTCCTCCACCCCGCCTCGCGCCGCCTCGCCCGCTGGTGGCTGCTCGCGCTCCTCCTCGCCGTCTTCCCCGCCAACGTCCACATGGCGGTCAACCCCGAGCAGGTCCGCGGCCTCGACCTGAACCGCGTGCCGCGCTGGGCGCTCTGGGCGCGGCTTCCGCTGCAGCCGCTCGCCATGCTCTGGGTTTGGCGGGCTACCCGCGACTGAGCCGCTTTACGGCAGGAAGCGTTCGAGCAGGCCGCTGGCGGGGCCGAGCAGGCCTTCGAGGCTGCCCAGCGCCGAGCGGGCGTCGCGGACCAGTTCGATCGCCTGGTCGAGCGGGATTTCCCGCACCGCCGAGCGAAGCGGGTCCGCGACCAGCGGCGGCAGCGCCCCGGCCCGCTCGGCGTCGTCGACCGCGCGCACCAGGCCGGCGCGGATCGCTTCCGCCAGCTTCGCGTCGTCGATCCCGTAGCGGCGGCGGAAGCGCTCGCGCCCCGCGGGGGTGGCCAGCGCCCGCGCCAGCGCCTCGCGGCTGACGCCGAGCTTGCAGGCGGCGCCGTCGAGCGCGGAGACCGAGAACTGGTTGGCGATCTCCCCGAGGCTTTCCGGGTTGCCCCAGGGTCGCGGCTTGCACGGGTCCTGGGTCTTCTTCGGCGTGTAGGAGGCGCCGCCGGAGGCGAGGTACACGCCGACCAGCACCAGGGCGACGGCGATCGCGCCGCCGACCAGCAGGCGCCCGTTGCGTGGTTCGTTTGTACCGCCAGGGCCGACAAAGGAACCACGGAACGGGGGGTGGGTGCTCACAGCTCGACCCTCCGCGCGAGGCCGATCGGGATCAGGGCCAGCAGGCCGAGCAGGGCGGCGAGCAGGAAGGAGGGGCTGAAGGCGTGGGTGGCGCCGCGGTTGAGCTGGTCCTGCAGTTCGTCGCGCAGCCCTACGACTTCGGCGCGCTGGCCGGGATCTGAGGGAAGCGGCTCGAAGGCGGGGCCGATAGTCGGGACCTTGCCCTTCTCCGATTCGAGCTGGTCGCCGATCCGCTGCGCCAGGTCGATCTTCACCAGCGGGTCGACGCGGGAGTCGAGGATCACCGCGGTGCCGGCTTCGATCGCGTCGTGCCGCTGCGTGGCGATGTCGGAGGTGAAGATCGGCGTCAGCAGCAGCAGGCCGACGACGACCCCGGCGTGGCGGGCCGAGATCGTCCAGCCGCCGTGGATCGCCTGCGGGGCGCGGCCGGCCAGGGCGGTCTCCGTCAGCGCCGAGAGGACCAGCGCCAGGCCGACGCCGACCAGGAGCTGCGGGGGCAGGGTGAGGACGACGTAGGCGTGGGGCAGCAGGCCGAGCGCGGCGAGGCCGCCGGAGACGAGGATCGCCCCTGCCGCCGCGCGCGCTTTCGCACTGGCGGCGAGCGGGTCGAGACGGCTGCCGAGCAGGGCCGAGAGCGGCATCGCGCTGACCACGATCGCGGCGCCGATCGGGCTCAGGCGCCAGCCCTCGATCAGCAGCAGGACGAGCAGGAAGAGCGCCGCGGCGATCGCCGCCGAGACCATCCCCAGCGCCAGGTTGGCCCAGAGGTGCGGGCGGCCGGTGCGGCGCAGCTCCGGCTCGACGATCCCGGTCGCCGCCTCGTGCCTGGCGACGGCGAGGATCGGCACGGCCGCGACCAGGGCGACCGGCGCCTGCAGCAGGAAGATCGACTGCCAGGAGACGAGCTGGGTGAGGATGCCGCCGATCGCCGGGCCGAACGCCGCCCCGGTCGCTCCGGCGCTGGCCCAGACGACCGCCGCGCGCCGCTCGGAGCCCACCGTCGCCGGCAGCAGCTCGAGCGCAGCGGTCACCGCGGCGGCGCCGCCGAGCGCCTGCACGCAGCGGGCGGCGATCAGCGCCGAGAGGCTGTCCGAGAGCCCGCAGGCGATCCCGGCGCCGGCGAAGATCGCGAGGCCGACCGCGGCCGCCCGGCCCGGCCCGGACCGGCGGGCCACCATCGCCGCCGGCACCGCGGCGAGCGCCATCACCAGGTTGAAGGAGACCAGCACCCAGGTGACCCCGGCGACGCTGGTGTCGAGGTCGCGGTAGATCTGCGGCAGCGCCAGCACCACGACCGAGGAGTCGGCCAGCACCAGCCCCACCGCCAGGGCGAGGGCGGCGACGCGCGGCCTTGGCGGCGGGGCGTTCAGTAGCCCAGCTCCCTCGGGTACTTCTCGCGGTAGGCGCGCTGCTTTTCCAGCACCTCTTCGACATAGCCGCGCGTTTCGCTGAAGGGGATGTCGCCGACGGTGAGGCCCGCCCCGCCCCACCTGTCGACGTTGCCGGGCCCGGCGTTGTAGGCGGCCAGCGCGGCGACGACGTCGCCGTCGTAGCGGTCGAGCAGTTCGCGCAGCTGGTAGGTGCCGTAGCGGATGTTGATTTCGGGATCCGAGAGGTCGCCCAGCTTGAAGGTCGTGCCGCCGCTGTGCCGCTCGATGTCCCTGGCAGCCGCTGGGGTGATCTGCATCAGCCCCCGCGCGCCCGCGCTCGAGGTCTGGTCGCTGAACCGCGACTCGGAATAAATGACCGCCGCGATCAGCGCCGCGTCGACGCCCTTTTCGGCGGCCTGCTGGCGGATGACGTCCTCGTGGCGGAGCGGCAGGGTCAGCTCCTGGATCGCGTGGTCGACGTCGCCGAAGAGACCCAGGAGCGCCCCGGCGACGATGCCCGCGGAGACGGCGACGGTGCCGGCCAACAGGCGCCAGTGGGATTTGCCCCCCGTCCGGGGCCGGCCCCTCTTCGGCGCCCCTCGTCTCCTCGCCGGCGCTCGCTGCCTCGTCATCGCCTCAGCTTTTCGATCAGAGCGGACAGGGACCGTTCGAGGTCCTCGATGCTGCCGTCGTTCTCGATCGTGTGGTCGGCCTGGGCCGCCTTCTCCTGCTGGGTCAGCTGGCGCGCCTCGCGCTCGTCGACCAGAGCGTGCCCGCGCGCCGCCGCCCGCTCGCGGCGCACCTCGTCGCTGGTGACGACGGCTACGGTGGTGTCGAAGACCCCTCCCATCTCCGACTCGAACAGCAGCGGCACCTCGATCACGGCGAGCTCGGTGCCGGCGGGGAGGCCGGCGAGCCAGCCGCCGATCCGCTCGCCGACCAGGGGGTGGACCTGCCGCTCGAGCCAGGCGAGCTGGTCGGGGTCGGCGAAGACGATCTGGCCGATCCGGCCGCGGTCGACCGTCCCGTCGGCGGCGACCTCGGGCCCCCAGCGCTCGACCAGGCGCCCGCGCAGCGGCTCGGAGTCGAGCAGCTCGTGGACCACCGCGTCGCTGGAGAGGGTCGCGGCGCCTAGGCGGGAGAAGGCGGCCAGCGCCTCCGACTTGCCGGCGGCGATTCCTCCGGTTAACCCAATGGTCACCATCAGGGTTCGGGCCCGCCCCGGCAGGGGTTCCGCTTAACTTTTTCGAGGAGCGTCAGGGTGCTAGCGCCGATCCCGGTAGGGGTTCCACTTAACTTTTTCGAGCCGCGCTCCCGCTGCCGACGATGGCCGGCGGCGAAAAAGTACAAGACGTTCCACCCCTACCGGGATCGGCGCTCAGGACTCCGGAGCTTCGGCAGGGGCTTCGCCGGCGTCGCCGGCAGGCTCCTCAGCAGGAGATTCGTCGGCCTCAGCGGCGGGCTCGGCCTCTGCAGCCGGCTCCTCAGCTGCCGCTTCTGCGGCAGGCTCCTCCGCGGGGGCCTCCTCTGCTGCGGGAGCCTCGGCGACGGGCTCCTCGGCGGGAGCCGCAGCTGCTGGAGCCTCGGGCTCCTCCGTTGGCGCAGCGGCCTCGGGCTCCGCCGGAGCGACCTCGTCCTGCGGCTCCTCAGCGGGCTCCGCCGGAGCGACCTCGTCCTGCGGCTCCTCAGCGGGCTCCGCCGCGGGGGCCTCGTCCTGCGCAACCTCAGCCACCGGCTCCTCGGAGTCCGGCTCGGCCGGAGCCTCGGCCTCAACCGCCTCATCCGCGGGTGGCGCGGAGGGCGGCTCCTCGCCCGCATCCTGCGAGGACGAGGAGTCGTCCTCCGCGACAGGACCCGCGGGCGCGGCGGCTGATCCCTCGGTCTCTGCCGTTTCGCCCTCCGCGTCAGCCTGGATTTGCTCGCCCAGATCTTGCATCGGCATGTTCTGCCCCTCGACCCGCTTCATGCTCAGCGAGAGCCGGCGGCGCTCTTCGTCGATCTCGAGGATCTTCACGTTCAGCTTCGTGCCCGGCTCGACCACTTCGCTCGGGTTCTCGACGTGGTGGTCGGCCAGCTCGGAGATGTGGACCAGGCCCTCGACCCCAGGCAGGATTTCGACGAAGGCGCCGAAGGCGACAACCTTGGTCACCGCGCCTTCGAGCACGTCGCCGGGGCGGTGGGTGCTGATCACCCGCTGCCACGGATCCTCCTGCGTCTGCTTCAGGCCGAGCGAGATCCGCTGCCGGTCGCGGTCGATGTCGAGCACTTTGATCCGCACCGTGTCGCCGATCGCGACGACTTCGGAGGGATGGTTGACGTGGCTCCAGGAAAGCTCGGAGATGTGGATCAGGCCGTCGATCCCCTCGAGGTCGACGAAGGCGCCAAAGTCGACGATGTTGGAGATCTTGCCTTCCACAACCTGGCCCGGCTCGAGGCGGCCGAGTATTTGCTCGCGGACCTCTTTGCGCTCCTCCTCGAGCACCGCGCGGCGCGAGAGGACGACGTTGTTGCGGCTCCGGTTCAGCTCGATCACTTTGCATTCGAGCGTTTGGCCCATGAACTCGTCGAGGTTGTGGACGCGGCGGATGTCGACCAGCGACGCGGGCAGGAAGCCGCGCACGCCGAGGTCCAGGATCAGCCCGCCCTTGACCACCTCGATCACGCTGCCTTCGACCGGTTCGCCCGAGTCGGCGGCGATCTCGATCCGGCGCCAGGCCTTCTCGAAGCGGGCCCGCTTCTTGGAGAGGATCAGCCGTCCCTCGGTGTCCTCCTTGGTCAGCACCAGGGCGTCGACCTGCTCCCCCAGCTCGACCTCGTCCGCCGGGTCGACCGACTTGCGGATCGAGAGCTCGCCGGAGGGGATCACCCCCTCGGCCTTGTAGCCGATGTCGACCAGGACCTCGTCCTTGTCGATCCGGACGACCTTGCCGTTGACGACGTCGCCCTCCTCGAAGGAGACCATCGTCGCGGCGTAGTTCGGCACCACCTTGCCCTCGACTTGGAGCAGCAGGCCGCCGGAGCCCTCGACGGGCGTCGCCGCAGGCTCGGGAGCGGTCAAAGTCTCTGGCGCGGACACAGCGGCCAATGATGCCAGAATCCGGGCCGATGCCGGTGAGAGCCACCAAGCGCGGCGAGGAACGCACTCCGCTGGCGGGAAAGCGCGACGTGCTGATCTGCGGCGCCAGCTTCGCCGGGCTGGCGGTCGCGCGGGAGCTGGCCGGCTCCGGCGCGGACGTGCTGGTGGTCGACCGCTACGAGATCGGCGAGCGCCAGACCTCCGCCTGCGGCATCCCCACCGAGTGGCTGCGGCGGCTGGATCTGATGGATTGCGAGCGCCAGCGCTTCGACACGCTGGTCGTGCACACCCCCCACGGGGATGCCCGCTACCGCCTCCCGTGGACCTTCTCCACCTTCGACTACCGCGAGCTCTGCGAGCTGCTCTGGCGCGACAGCGACGCCGAGTTCGAGACGGCGAAGGTGAACGGCCGCGCGGCGCCCGCCAACGGCGACGGCGCGATCGCGGTCGAGACCGACCGCGGGACGATCTCGGCGCCGCTGGTCGTCGACGCGCTCGGATGGCGCCGGATGCTGGCCAGCGGCGACGGCTACCAGCCGCCCGACGCGCCGCTCTCGCGGGGGCTCGAGGTCCACCCCGGCGGCGGCGCCGAGGACCTCGAGGTCTGGATCGACCGCCGCTACGTCCCCGCCGGCTACGGCTGGTCCTTCCCCGCCGGCGAGGAGACGCGGATCGGCGTCGGCTCCTTCGACCCCCGCTTCCACGTCCGCGACACCACCGAGCTGCTCGCCGAGGACCTCGGCCGCGACCGCGTCCGCTACCAGGGCAACTGGATCCCCCACAAGCTGCGCCGGGCGACCGAGGGCGGCGTCTTCTTCGCCGGCGACTCGGCCGGCCACTGCCTGCCGCTCAGCGCCGAGGGGATCAGGACCGCGCTCTACTTCGGCATCGCCCTGGGGCGCGAGCTGCGCGCGGTCGTCGACGGCCGGCAGAGCCGCGAGCGGGCGGCCGCCGCCTACGCCGAGTTCCACGACTCGCACGAGTGGAAGTTCCGCTGGATGCTGCGCGTGCAGCGGCTGGTCCCGCGGGTGCCGCCGCGCCTGCTGGGGCCGCTGATCCGGCTGATGGGCTCGAAGCGCTTCGTCGACTGGTCCTTCGAGCACTACCTGCGGATCGCCCCGCCCGAGCTCGCCGGCTCGGCGCCCGAGCGGGGCTCAGCGCACGACGAGCAGGGTCCCGGCCAGCAGCAGGACGACGCCGACCACCCGCGCCGGAGTGAGCGCGACCTGGTCGAGGCCGAACAGGCCTAGCCGGTCGATCGCCACCGAGGCGGTGAGCTGGCCGGCGACGGTCGCCGCCGCGACGCCGCCGGCGCCGATCGCCGAGACCGCGAGCAGCGCGTTGGTGACGTAGACGGCACCGAGCAGGCCGCCGAGCAGGTAGTACCAGCTGACGTCGAAGGTCGAGCCGAGGCCGCCGGCGTTGCCGCTGATGACGACGATCGCGGTCAGCGCGACGGTGCCGATCGCGAAGGAGACGAGCGCCGCCGCGAGGCTGCCCGTCGCCCTGCCGAGGCCGGCGTTGATCGGCGCCTGCAGGGCGATCAGCCCGCCCGCGGCGGCGGTCAGGATGACCGCCAGGCCCCTATCCACGGGCCCTCACTTCGCCTCCAGCCAGTCGAGGCCGACGCCGATGTCGACCTCGAGCGGCGGATCGAGCTGGTAGGCGGCGCACATCTCGCGCCGCACCAGCTCGGTCGCGCCGTCCATCTCCCCCGGCGGGCCCTCGAACAGCAGCTCGTCGTGGATCTGCAGGACCAGGCGGGTCTCCCCCCCTGTCTCGCGCAGCGCCCGGTGGCAGCGCACCATCGCCACCTTGATGATGTCGGCGGCGGTCCCCTGGATCACCGTGTTGACCGCCAGCCGCTCGCCGAGGCGGCGCGTGTTCGGGTTGCCGGAGCGCAGCTCGGGGATCTGGCGGCGGCGGCCCATCAGCGTCGTCACGTGGCCCTCCTCCTGCGCCCGCTCGACCACCTGCTCGCGGAAGGCGCGCACCGCCGGGAAGCGCTCCAGGTAGCGGGCGACGAATTCCTCGCCCTCTTTGCGCGGGATGTTGAGCCGGTCGGCGAGGCCGAAGCCGGTCAGCCCATAGACGATCCCGAAGTTGACCATCTTCGCCTTCGAGCGCTGACCGACGTCGACCTCGTCCCGCGAGATCTCGAAGACCTCGGCGGCGGTCGCCGCGTGGACGTCGTCGCCGGCGCGGAAGACCTCTTTCAGCACCTCCTCGTCGGCGACGTGGGCGAGCACCCGCAGCTCGACCTGGCTGTAGTCGGCGGAGAGCAGCTGGGCGCCCCCCTCGGCGACGAAGCAGGCGCGGACCGGGCGGCCGATCTCGGTCCGGATCGGGATGTTCTGCAGGTTCGGGTTGGTGCTGGAGAGGCGGCCGGTGGTGGTCGCCGCCTGGTTGAAGGTGGTGTGGACGCGGCCGGTCTCGGGGTCGATCAGCTCGGGGAGCGAGTCGAGGTAGGTGTTCTTCAGCTTGGTCAGCTCGCGCCAGTGCTCGATCTTCTCCACGATCGGGTGCTCGTCGCGGATCTGGGCGAGCACCCGGGCATCGGTCGAGAAGCCGGTTTTGCCGCGGCGCTTGCGGGTCAGGCCGAGCTTCTCGAAGAGGACGCGGCCGACCTGCTGCGGCGAGCCGATCGTGAATTCCTCCTCGGCCAGCGCGAAGATCTCCTTCTGGAGGGCGGCGATGCGCTCCCCGAAGCCGGCGCCGACCTCGGCCAGGCGCTCGGCGTCGAGCTTGAGGCCCTCGCGCTCCATCGCCGCCAGCACCTCGACCAACGGCAGCTCGACGTCGTGGAGGAGCTCGATGAGGCTGAGCTGCTCGAGCCGCGGCCGCTGCTGCTCGGCGAGCGCCGCGACCAGGCTCGCCTCCTCCGGCGGGTCGAGCCCCGCCTCTGCCTCCTCGCCGAGGGAGAGCTGGCCGTCGTCCTCGCTCGCCGCGGCGGCGGCTCCCTCGGCGAGGCCGAGCCCGGCGTCGGCGGCGAGCTCGACCAGGTCGTAGGTGCGGCGCTGCGGCTCCAGCAGGTAGGCGGCGATCATCGTGTCGTGCGCGAGCCTCAGCTCGATCCCCCCGCGCGCCGCGGCGGCGAGCAGGCCGTGCCGGCCGCCGCCGAGCGACTTCGCGTCGTGGGCGAGGAACGGCTTGCCCGCCAGCGCCGCCGCCAGCTCGTCGAGCGAGGAGGCGCCGGTGAGGATCCGCTCGCCTTCCGCCGCCGCCCAGCGCTCGCCGGCGATCGCCAGCGCCGCCGGGCCGTCGCCGAGGTCGCCCGGGGCGCCCTCGGTCGCCGCCACCGCCAGCTCCGTCTCGACGCTGCGGCCCGGCACCGCCTCGCCCTCCGGCAGCGCCTCTTCCAGCCGCTCCATCACCGCCCGCAGCTCGAACTCGCGCATGAAGTCGCGCAGGACGCCGCGATCGGGCTCCGAGCTCAACGCGGCAGCCAGGTCCACCCCGGTCTCGATGTCGTAGTGCAGGGTCGCCAGCTGCTTCGACATGCGGGCGTCGTCGGCGTGCTCGACCAGGTTCTGCTTGCGCTTCGCGCCGGAGATCTCCTCGACGCTCCCCAGCACCCCCTCCAGCGAGCCGAACCGCTGCAGCAGCTGCGTCGCCGTCTTCTCGCCGATGCCCGGGACGCCGGGGATGTTGTCCGAGGTGTCCCCCCGCAGCCCCATCAGGTCGGTGATCAGCTCCGGCGGCACCCCGTAGCGCTCCTCGACGGCCTCCCGGTCGTAGACCTTGGTCTCGGTGATCCCCCGCGAGGTGCTCATCACCCGCACCCCGTCGCCGACCAGCTGGTAGGCGTCGCGGTCGCCGGTGACGACCATCACCGGCACCCCCTCTTCGCGCGCCTGCCTGGTCAGCGAGGCGATCACGTCGTCGGCCTCGTAGCCCTCGACCCTGACGTTGGTGTAGCCGAAGGCCTCGACCAGCGGCATCAGGTGCGGCCACTGCTCGCGCAGCAGGTCGGGGCGCGGCTTGCGCTGGGCCTTGTAGAGGTCGTAGGTGACCTCGCGGCCGGAGTAGCCGGCGTCCCAGGCGACCACGACCCCGGCCGGGTGGTGCTCGTCGATGATCTTCACCAGCATCGAGGCGAGGCCGTAGATCGCGTTGGTCGGCCGCCCGTCGCTGGTCCCGATCGACTCCGGCAGCGCGAAGAAGGCCCGGTAGGCGAGCGAGTTGCCGTCGATCAGGAAGAGCTCGTGGTCGGGGGACATCGCCGCAACTCTATGAGGCGGCGCCGAGCGCCTCTCGCAGGTCCTCCGCAACTTGCGCCGGCCGCTCGTAGAGCTGGCGTTCGGTGAAGTGACGGACATCGAAGCCGCGGGCGCGAAGGTCCAGGTCGCGCTGATGGTCGTCCTCGAAGGCGACGCTTCCCCGGTGGTAGTGAAAGCTGTCGGTCTCGACCGCGAGCCGCCGGTCGCGCCAGACGAAGTCGACCGTCCAGCGCCCGATCCGCATGTTGACTTCGGGCGCCGGAAGCCCATATCGGCGACAGAGACGGAGGAAGTCCCGCTCGACGTCGCTGCGCGTGCGGTCGCCTTGGATCTGGGGGCCGAGCGCGAACCCGGCGATCTCGGCTTGGCGGATCGCACGGCGGTGGAGGCGCGGCGCGACGGCGCCACGGAGGTCGGCGAGGGTGCGCGGGACGGACGTGACGGGGATGCCCGCGCGGCGGGTCACGGACGGGGCGAGGCGCTTTTCTCTCCAATAGGGAGAGTAAGGCGCCTTGCCATCGCCCTTGCCCACGGTGAGGGAGGCGCAGCGGTGGATGCGAATTCCTCGACGACGGCGACGGCCGTTTTGGGTTGGAACGGAAACGTCGACTGGACCGTCGATCGGCCGCAGCAGGCCCCACAGCGCCGCCGCGCTCGCGTGGCTCAGCACCGCCCCCTTCCCAAGGGCGAGCACCGCCGCCATCCACCGCTGCTCGATCGAGGAGCCCACGCATCCGACCGCGTAGACGCCGCGATGCAACCGGTGCAGCCGCCCCGTACGCGCACGCTTGGCGATCCCATTGGAGCTGAAGCCCAGCGCCACGAGCTGTCGGTGCGTCACAAGCCCATGCTGCCCCTTTGCAATCTCAGCGATCCGCTCATCCCGCGTGGCGCTTTTGTCACCCATGGGGTTACTAAGCCGCCACGAGCCCTGAGCTCTCCCCCCCCCCCGCGCGGCGAACCCCCGCCGGGGCGGCGGGCGGCGCGAATCTGATTCGATAGCCGCCCATGGCCGTCAGCGCCCAGTACAGCGTCACGATCCGCGTCGAGCTCGACGCGCGGCAGGAGCCGCTCGGGAAACTGACGGCCGCGATCGCCGAGGCGGGCGGGCAGCTGCAGGGCGTCGACCTCGTCCCCGGCGCCGGCCCGGAGGGCAAGCGGGTGCGCGAGTTCACGATCGACGCCCAGGACCGCGAGCACTGGGAGCGGATCCTGCGCGCGATCGGCTCCACCCGCGGCGCCCGCGTGCTCGACTACGTCGACCGCACGATGCAGATGCACCGCGGCGGCAAGATCGAGCAGCACAACAAGTACCCGCTGAAGACGCGCGACGACCTCTCGATGGCCTACACGCCCGGCGTCGCCCGCGTCTGCATGGACATCCACGCCGACCGCGCCAAAGCCTTCGAGTACACGATCAAGAAGAACACGGTCGCGGTCGTCTCCGACGGCAGCGCCGTGCTCGGGCTCGGCAACATCGGCCCGGAGGCGGCGATGCCGGTGATGGAGGGCAAGTGCATGCTGTTCAAGGAGTTCGCCGGCGTCGACGCCTTCCCGATCTGCCTCGACACCCAGGACGCCGACGAGATCGTCCGCGCGGTCGAGCTGATCGCCCCCACCTTCGGCGGCATCAACCTCGAGGACATCTCCGCCCCGCGCTGCTTCGAGATCGAAGACAGGCTGAAGCAGTCCCTTGACATCCCCGTCTTCCACGACGACCAGCACGGCACCGCGGTGGTGACGATGGCGGCGCTGTTCAACGCGCTGAAGATCGTCGGCAAGCCGATCGAGCAGCTGCGGGTGCTGGTGGTCGGGCTCGGCGCGGCCGGCGTCGCGGTGACCAAGATGATGCTCGCCTCCGGCGTCACCCACGTGGTCGGCTGCGACCGCCGGGGCGTCGTCTCGACCGAGCGCGAGGACTACCTCTCCGGCGAGATGAACGCGACCAAGCGCTGGTACGCGGAGAGCTCGAACCCGGACCGGATCGGCGGGCAGCCCGGCGAAGCGCTCGAGGGCATGGACCTCTTCATCGGCCTCTCCGGGCCGGGGATCATCGAGGCCGCGGACCTGGGGAGGATGAACGACGACGCGATCGTCTTCGCGATGGCCAACCCGACCCCCGAGGTGATGCCGGAGGACGCGGCCCCCCACGTGCGGATCATGGCCACCGGCCGCTCCGACTACCCGAACCAGATCAACAACGTGCTCTGCTTCCCGGGGATCTTCCGCGGCGCCCTCGACGCCGGCGCCCCCAGCATCACCGAGGAGATGAAGCTGGCGGCGGCGAAGGGGATCGCCGAGGTCGTCGCCGAGGACGACCTGGCCGAGGACTACATCATCCCCAGCGTCTTCAACCGCGACGTGGCGCCGAAGGTCGCCGCGGCGGTGGTCGAGGAGGCGAAGCGGGACGGGATCGCCCGGCTGAACGAGGAGACGGGCACCTTCGCCACGGTCGAGGCGCCCGCCGCCGTGGAGGGCGGCTAGCGCCGTGCGGGTGCTCGTCACCGGAGCCAGCGGCCTGATCGGCTCGGCGCTCTGCGACGCGCTGCTGGTCCGGGGGGACGAGGTGGCCGGCTTCAGCCGCGATTCGGCGAAGGCCCGGCTGACCAACCCGACCGTCGCATGGCACCCCTGGGAGCCGACCCTGGAACGCCCTCCGGACGACGCCTTCGACGGCGTCGACGCGGTGGTCAACCTGTTCGGCGAGAAGATCAACCAGCGCTGGAGCGCGGAGGCGAAGCGGCGGATCATGGAGAGCCGGCGCACCGGCACCCGCAACCTCGTGCAGGCGATCGCCGGGCTGGAGCGGCGGCCCAGGGTGCTGGTCAGCCAGTCCGCGGTCGGCTACTACGGCGATCGCGGCGAGGCGATCGTCGACGAGTCGACCCCATCGGGAGACAGCTTCGACTCCGAGGTCACGCGCGAGTGGGAGAAGGCGGCGCACGAGGTCGAGGCGTCCGGCGTGCGCCTGGCGATCCTCCGCACCGGGCAGGTCCTCGACCCCCATGGCGGCCTGCTCGGCGAGCTGCTGCCGCCGTTCAGGCTCGGCCTCGGCGGGCCGCTCGCCGGCGGCTCCCAGTACCTCTCCTGGATCCACCTCGACGACGAGGTCGGGATGCTGCTCTGGGCGCTCGACGACGAGCGGGTGAGCGGCGTCCTCAACGCGACCTCTCCCAACCCGGTCACCAACCGCGCCTTCTCGAAGGCGCTCGGCCGCGCCCTCGGGCGCCCCGCCTCGGTGCCGGTCCCCGGCTTCGCCCTCGACCTCAAATTCGGCAGGGAGTTCGGGGGGGTGCTGCGGGGCGGCCAGCGGGTGGTGCCGCGCCGCGCGCTCGACCTGGGCTACGAGTTCAGGCACCCGGACCTGGACGAGGCGCTGAAAGACCTGCTGTAGGGCGTGTGTGGCGCGGGTGCCGGTCCCCTCTCCGTGAATTTCGTCGCTCGGCCTTCGGCCTCCGCTCCGAAGGATGAGCGCGGCTTCGCCGCGCACTGATCAGATTGCATGTCGCGGCCTTCGGCCACATTCCCGGAGAGGGGACCGGCACCCGCGCTACGAGCCGTCCAGGGATTCGCTCAGGGAGGCGCGAAGCGACCCAGTGCCGGATTTTGAGATCGCGTCGAGGATGCGGCGCATGCCCGCGCTTCCGGAGGCTGCGTGGATCCAGCCGATTTCGGCGGATTCGAGGATCGGGTTTGCGAAGCGGGCGGCCCTGGGGTCGGGAGACTCGAGGTAGGCGACCGTCGTTGAGTCCTGGGTGGCGCGGCGGGCGTTGGCGCCGGTCGTCGCGAGGTTGAGACGGTCGCCGGAGCGTTCGCTCGGCAGGCAGACCGCGCGCACCCGCACCGAGCCGGCGCGACCGCCCTCCCGCGCCAGCTCCCGCTTCGCCCCGGCGCAGAGCGGAGCGCTGACGTAGACCGAGACGGTCGCCCCCTTGGAGACGCCGCCCGCTCCGCACCCAACCGCGAGGAGACCCAGCGCGCAGGCGAACAGCGGGGCGGCAAGCTCGGAGGCGCGGCGCACGGCTCGCGATCATAGACTCGCTCGACATGCGAATCGGAGTCCTCACCGCCGGCGGCGACTGCCCGGGGCTGAACGCCGCGATCCGCGCCGTCGCCCGCTCGGCGATCGAGCGCGGAGACGAGGCGATCGGCATCCGCCGCGGCTACCGCGGCCTGGCCGAGAACGACTACCTGCCGCTCGACATGCAGACCGTCTCGGGGATCCTGCCGCTCGGCGGCACCATCCTCAGCACCTCCAGCTTCGAGCCGATCCGCGAAGGCGCCGTGGACCGGGTCCAGCGCGCCTTCTCCGACCAGGGGCTGGACGCCGTGGTCGCGATCGGCGGCGAGCACACGATGGAGATCACCCGCCAGCTCCACGCCGAGCACGGCCTGCCGCTGATCGGAGTGCCGAAGACGATCGACAACGACGTCGGCGGCACCGACTTCACCTTCGGCTTCGACACCGCGGTGCAGATCGTCACCGACGCGATCGACCGCCTCCACACCACCGCCCAGTCCCACGACCGGGTGATGGTGGTCGAGGTGATGGGCCGCAACACCGGCTGGATCGCCGCCTACGCCGGGCTGGCAGGCGGCGCCGACGGCATCGTCATCCCGGAGACGACGACCACGGTCGAGGAAATCGCGGACGGGGTCCAGCGCCGCCACGACCGCGGCAAGGACTTCTCGATCATCGTCGTCGCCGAGGGCGCCAAGCTGGCCTTCGCCAGCGGCGAGGAACGGCTGATCCAGCCGATCAAGGAGACCGACGAGTACGGCTACCCGCGGCTGGGTGGGATCGGCGCCGCGATGGCGACCGAGCTGGAGTCCCTCACCGGCTACGAGACCCGGGTCACGGTGCTGGGCCACGTGCAGCGCGGCGGCACCCCGACCTCGACCGACCGCATCCTCGCCACCCGCTTCGGCGCCTTCGCCTACGAGCTTGCGAAGGCCGGCGACTTCGGCACGATGGCGGCGCTGCGCGGGATGGAGTTCATCGGCGTCCCGCTCGAGGAGGCGGTGCACGTGAAGCAGGTCGACCTCGAGATCCTCGAGATCGCCCGGCGCTTCTTCAGGTGACGGTTGCCCGGCGGCCCCGGGCGCGATACGTTCGTCCGGCAGCGATGAGCGACGCCCCCGACCTCCAGGCAGTCACCCAGGTCCAGCGGAAGACCTGGTCCGAGGGCGACTTCGCGATGGTCGCGGGGCTGATCACCGCGGTCGCCGAGGAGCTGGCCGAGGCGCTGGACATCGTTCCCGGCGAGCGGGTGCTCGACGTCGCCTGCGGCAGCGGCAACGGCGCGATCTCCGCCGCGCGGCGCGCCTGGGGCAACACGGTCGGCGCCGACTTCGTGCCCGAGCTGCTCGCGCGGGGCCGCGAGCGCGCGGCGGCGGAGCGGCTCGAGGTCGAGTTCGTCGAGGCCGACGCCCAGGACCTCCCCTTCGACGACGCGAGCTTCGAGGTGACGATGTCGATCTTCGGCGCGATGTTCGCCCCCGACCAGCAGCGAGCGGCGGACGAGCTGCTGCGGGTGACCAGGCCCGGCGGCCGGATCGGGATGGCCAACTGGGTGCCCGACGGCGGCGTCGGCAAGATGTTCATGACGATCGCCAGGCACGCGCCACCTCCGCCCGGGCTGCAGTCGCCGCTGCTCTGGGGGACCGAGGAGCGGCTGCGCGAGCTGTTCGGGGACGGCATCTCCGGCCTCCGCGTCGAGCGCCGCCGCTCGCGCCAGGCCTTCCGCTCCGCCGACCACTTCATCGACTTCTTCCGCACCTACTTCGGCCCGACCAAGATGGCCTACGAGCGGGTCGGGCCCGAGGGCGAGGAGGCGCTGACCGCCGACCTCCGCGCCTACCTCCAGGAGGCGAACGTCGCCGGCGACCGCGCCCTGGTGATGGAACCGGAGTACCTGCAGGTCGTCGCCACCCGCGCCTGACGGCTCCGCCCGGGCTGAACCGGCGCTCAGGAGCTGGGCTGGGCGATCCGGACGCAGGCGCCGATCAGCAGCACGGCGAAGAAGACGATCCCCGCCACCGGGCCGCCCTGGCCGAGGGCGTAGGAGACGGTCATCGCGGCGAGGGCGAGGAAGAGGGTGACGACCATTCCCATAGCGGCGGGAGCCTATCGGGCGAGGGCGACGCGCGCCTCGCTGAGGAAGCCGGCCACCGCGTCGGCGGCGGCCCGCGCCGACCCGCCCTCGCCGGCGGCGCGGACGAGGCGGCTGCCGACGATCACGCCGTCGGCGATCCGCCCCACCTCGGCGGCCTGCTCCGGGGTGCCGATGCCGAAGCCGACCGCGACCGGGACCTCGGCGTCGGCCTTGGTCGCGGCGACCAAGTCGGCGAGGGCCGCCGGGACCTCGGCCCGCTCCCCGGTCGTCCCGACCGTCGAGACGACGTAGACGAAGCCGCGGGCCGCGGCGCAGATCCGCGCCCGACGCTCGGCCGGAGTCGTCGGCGCGACCAGCGGCACCAGGGCGAGGCCCGCAGCGTCGAATGCCTCCCGCACCTCGCCGGCCTCCTCCAGCGGCAGGTCGGGGACGATCGCCCCGCAGGCGCCGGCGGCGCGGGCGAGGCCGGCGAACTCGGCCGGGCCGCCGTGCGCGAGCACCATGTTGGCGTAGACCATCAGCACGAATGGCACCCGGTCGGCGACCGAGCGGCAAACCTCCAGCGCGGTCGAAAGCGTCGCCCCGGCCTCGAGCGCCGCCGTGGCCGCGGCGTGGATCGTCGGCCCGTCGGCAAGCGGATCGGAAAAGGGAACCCCAAGCTCGATCAGATCGGCCCCGGAATCCACGTACGCATCAGCCACAGCCAGCGACGACTCCCGATCTGGGAACCCGGCCATCATGTACGGCATCAGGGCAGCCCGGTCTTCGTCCCGAGCCGCCTGGAACGCTGCGTGGATCCGCTCGATGCCGTTCGCGTCGGGAGCCGAGGCATGACTTGTCGGAGCAACAGCGGGGAGGCTCCGCCGAGCCATGCCTCGGCTCCCGTCACCGAGGTCGCTCCGGCGACTCATCCTTCGGCTCCACGGTCGGCTGTCGACGCTGCCGCGCAGGGGACCGGGGGGTGACCCTTCGGAGCCTCCCCGCTGTTGCTCCGGAGGGTCACCCCCCGGTCCCCTTTGCCACAACCTCGGCGAGATCCTTATCCCCTCGACCGCTGAGGCAGAGGACATCGAAGCCAGCTTCACCAGGATTGTCGAGCAGCCAGGCGATCGCGTGGGAGGACTCCAAGGCCGGGATGATGCCCTCGAGACGGCAGAGCTCGCGGAAGGCCGCCAGCGCCCGCTCGTCGCTGACCGAGAAGTAGCTGGCGCGGCCGCTGTCGCGCAGCTGCGCGTGCTCGGGGCCGACGCCCGGGTAGTCGAGCCCGGCCGAGACCGAGTGCGCCTCGAGGATCTGGCCCTCCTCGTCGGCGATCACCGCGGAGAGCGAGCCGTGCAGGACGCCGGTGACGCCGGCGCCGAGCGACGCCCCGTGCCGGCCGCTGGCGATCCCCTCCCCCGCCGCCTCGACCCCGACCAGCGCCACCTCGGCGTCGCCGAGGAACGGGGTGAAGATGCCGATCGCGTTGGAGCCGCCGCCGACGCAGGCGATCACCCGCCCCGGCAGGGCGCCCTCGGCGGCCAGAGCCTGCTCGCGCGCCTCCTCGCCGATCACCCGCTGCAGGTCGCGGACCAGCGCCGGGTAGGGCGCCGGGCCGACCGCGGAGCCGATCACGTAGTGGGTCGTCTCGACGTTGGCGACCCAATCGCGGATCGCCGCGCTGACCGCCTCCTTCAGGGTCCGCGCGCCGGCCTCGACCGGCGCCACCTCGGCGCCGAGCAGGCGCATCCGCTCGACGTTCGGGGCCTGGCGGCGGATGTCCTCGGTCCCCATGTAGACGACGCACTCGAGGCCGAGCAGGGCGCAGGCGGTCGCGGTGGCGACGCCGTGCTGGCCGGCCCCGGTCTCCGCGATCACCCGCGGCTTGCCCATCCGCCGCGCCAGCAGCGCCTGCCCGATCGCGTTGTTGATCTTGTGGGCGCCGGTGTGGGCGAGGTCCTCGCGCTTCAGGTAGACGGTCGAACTGACCCGCTCGGAGAGCCGCTCGGCGCGGTAGAGCGGGGTCGGGCGACCGATGAAGTCGCGGCGCAGCAGCTCCAGCCGCTCGACGAACGCGGCGTCGGCCCGCGCCTCCGCCCAGGCGGCGCTCAGCTCGTCCAGGGCCGGGATCAGCGTCTCCGGCACGTAGCGGCCCCCGTAGGGGCCGAACCGCTCCTCGATCGCGCTCATGGGGCGGCGACGCCGGTTGGCTGCGCGGCCTCGAAGAACGCCGCCATCGCCCCGTGGTCCTTGCGGCCCGGCTCGGTCTCGACCCCGCTCGCCACGTCGACCGCGTAGGGGTGGGCGACGGCGATCGCCGCGGCGACGTTTCCGGGGCGCAGCCCGCCGGCGAGGATCGCCGGCACCTCGGAGCGGTGCCCGCGCAGCAGCTCCCAGTCGAAGGTCTCTCCGCTACCACCCCAGAGCCCGTCGCGGCGGCGGTCGAAGAGGTGGAAGTCGGTTCTGTGGGCCTCGGCGGCGTGGATGTCGGCGGCGCTGGCGACGTGGATCGCCTTGATCACCTTGAGTCCCGTGCGCCGCGCCACCTCGGCGCAGAGCTGCGGGCCCTCTTCCCCGTTCAGCTGGACCATCGTCAGGCCGGCGTTCTCGACCGCCCGGTCGACTTCCTCCAGCTCGGGGTTGACGAAGACGCCCACGACCTCGCACTTGCGCCGGAACGCGGCCCCGATTCGGGCCGCGACGTCCTCCTCCACGCAGCGAGGGCTGCCGTCGAAATGGATCAGCCCAACGGCCCAAGCGCCGAGCCGCACCGCCTCGGCCGCGTCGTCCATATCCGTGATTCCGCAGAACTTGACCCGCATTCCCCCAGCCTACGGGAGAGCGGTTCGCTATTCGCCGCTTTCGGCTTCTTCGGTGGAGGCGGGGCGGGTGCCGAGCGTGATGGTCGCCGTCTTTTCCTTGCCGTCGCGGAGAATCGTCAGCTCGACTTCGTCGCCGGGCTGGGCGTGGTTGATGAAGGCGATCACATCATCCATGCTGGAGATCTTCCTGCCTTCGATCTCGGTGATGATGTCGCCGCCGAGCTGGATTTGGGCGCCGTTGATCGTGGCGCTGGTGTTGCCGCCTTCGATCCCCGCCTTGTCCGCCGGGCCGCCCTTGACCGCTTCCTGGACGAGGACGCCTTCCTTGACCGGCAGGTTGACCGCCCGGGCCAGGTCCGGGGTGATCGTGGCGCCGGTGATGCCGAGGTAGGCGTGTTCGACTTCGCCCTTGGTCTCGAGCTGATGGATCTCGGAGCGGGCGGTGTTGATCGGGATCGAGAAGCCGATCCCGACGTTGCCGTTGCCCCCGCCGCCGGTCTCGATCTGCGAGTTGATGCCGACCACTTCGCCGTTCGAGTTGATCAGCGGGCCGCCGGAATTGCCGGGATTGATCGCCGCGTCGGTCTGGATCACGTTGGTGATCGAGAACCCGTCGGGGGCCTGGATCTGCCGCTGCAGGGCGGAGACGATGCCGGCGGTGACGGTGCGGTCGAGGCCGAAGGGGTTGCCGATCGCGACCACCGGGTCGCCGACCTGGAGCTTCGAGGAGTCGCCGAGGGTGAGCGGGTGAAGCTGTCCCGCCGGGGCGTCCACCTTGAGCAGCGCCAGGTCGCTTGCCGGGTCGGCGCCGACGACTTCGGCCTTGTAGGTGGTGTCCGAGGCGCCCAGCTTGACCGAGATCCGGCTGGCGCCGTCGATCACGTGGTTGTTGGTGAGGATGTGGCCTTCGCCGTCGATCACGAAGCCCGAGCCGGTGGCGGTGCCCCCGCCCTGCGCTTCCGGTTCGCCGAACGGCGAGAGCGATTCGGCTTCGCGCGGAGGGATGGTCGATTCGATGAAGGCGACCCCGCCCCCGTCACGGCGGTAGATCTCGTTGATCGCGTTGGTGTCGTTTTCCCCGCTGGTTTCGCCGCGATCGCCCTGGTTGGCGATCGGCGCCGCCAGCGGGGCGGCGACGGTGGTGGTCGAGCTCCCTTCGGACTGGATCCACCCGGCGGCGATCGCGATCGCGCCGAAGACGGCGACGACGGCGCCGCCGAGCAGGGCGGAGCCGAACGGGGTGCGGAGGACTCGTCGAGAGCTCTTCATCGCCGCAATCCTGACCCCTGGCGCTGATCCCCAGCTAAACGCTCTTCAAAGGTTGTCTAAATTCGCCGGACCTGAGCGGCGGCTACAGATAGTGCTCACGGGTGCCTTCGTCGGCGCCGGTCAGCTCGCGGGTCTTCGCCTCCGGATCGGCCGCTTCCATCAGCGCCCCCCCGATCAGCACCGCGTCGACCCCGACCCGCTCCAGCTCGGCCAGCTCGCCGCGGCCGGAGATGCCGCTCTCGGCTACCACCGTCTTGCCGGCGGGGACGTCGGGCATCAGCTCGAAGGTCCTCGCCAGGTCGACCGTGCCCTCGTCGAGGTCGCGGTTGTTGATCCCGATCACGGCGGCGTCGGCCTCGAGCGCGCGCTCCAGCTCGTCCCCGTCGTGCACCTCGACCAGGCAGTCGAGGTCGATCGAGCGCGCCTCGGAGCAGAGCGAGCGCAGCTCGTCGTCCTCCAGCGCGCGCACGATCAGCAGCACCGCGTCCGCCCCGTTCACCGCCGCCTCGTACAGCTGGTAGGGGTCGACGATGAAGTCCTTGCGGACGATCGGCAGCCCGCAGGCGGCGCGGGCCGCGCGCAGGTCCTCGAGCGAGCCGCCGAAGTGGCGCTCGTCGGTCAGCACCGAGAGCGCCGCCGCGCCGCCGCGCTCGTAGGCGCCGACCTGCTCGGCGACCCGCGCCGTCGCCGCGATCTCCCCGGCGCTCGGCGAACGGCGCTTGAACTCGGCGATCAGCGACAGCCCCGGTCGCGAAAGCGCCTCGTTGAAGGGACGGTCCTCGCCGCGGCTCGAAAGCCGCGACTCGAGCTCGGCCTGGGGGAGCTCGCGCCGGCGCGCTTCCACTCCCTCCCGGGCACCCGCGATCAGCTGATCGATCATTCCCACTGGTCCGACAGAGCCTAGTCGGCGACGGAGACCGTCGCCGCGATCAGCCGCTCGAGCACCTCAGCCGCCGCGCCGGAGTCGATCGCCGTCGCGGCCTTGGCGACGCCCTCCTCCAGATCGGCGGCGAGGCCGCCGACGTAGATCGCGGCGGCCGCGTTGAGCAGGACGAGGTCCCGGCGGGGGCCGGCCTCGCCGGCCAGCACCGCGCGCGAGACGGCCGCATTCTCCTCCGGGCCGCCCCCGGCCACCGACTCCAGCTCGGCGGGCGCCAGGCCGAACTGGCCGGGCTCGACGAACCACTCAGCGGTGCCGCCGTCGGCGACCTCGATCACCCGGGTGCGGGAGGAGATCGAGAGCTCGTCGACCCCGTCCTCGGCGGAGACGACCAGCGCCTTGACGCTGCCGAGGCCGACCAGCGCCTCGGCGATCGTCTCCTGGTAGTGGCGGTCCGCCACCCCGAGCAGCTGGCGGTTGGCGCCGGCCGGGTTGGTCAGCGGGCCGAGGAAGTTGAAGATCGTGCGCACCCCGAGCGCCTTGCGGGCCGGCGCCACGTGCGCCATCGCCGCGTGGTGGCGCGGGGCGAACATGAAGCCGAAGCCGACCTCGTCGATGCAGCGGGCCACCTGCTCGGGCTCGAGCTCGATGTTGACCCCCAGCGCCTCCAGCAGGTCGGCCGAGCCGCACCGGCTCGTGCTCGAGCGGTTGCCGTGCTTGGCGACCGCGCAGCCGGCTCCGGCCGCGACCAGCGCCGCGGTGGTCGAGACGTTGAAGGTGCAGGGGCCGCCGCCGGTGCCGGCGGTGTCGACCAGGTCGGCGCGGCCGCTCGAGACCGGCGTCGCCAGCGCCCGCATCGTCCGCGCCAGCCCGATCAGCTCCGGCACCGTCTCCCCCTTTGCCCGCAGGGCGATCAGGAAGGCCCCCGTCTGGACCGGGTCGGCCCTCCCCTCCATGATCTCCGCGAGGACCGCCGAGGCGTGGTCGGCGGTGAGGTGGTCGCCGGCGCAGACGGCGTCGATCGCGCGGCTGACGACGTCGTTGGGCATCTCCTCACCCCTCGCCGAGGAAGTTCGAGAGCAGGTGCCTGCCCTGCGGGGTCAGCACCGACTCGGGGTGGAACTGGACGCCCTCCGCCGGCAGCTCGCGGTGGCGGGCCCCCATCACCACCCCGTCCAGCGAGGCGCTCAATTCGAGCTCCTCGGGCAGGTCGGGGTCGGCGACGAGCGAGTGGTAGCGCCCGGCGACCAGGGGGCTCGGCAGGCCGGCGAAGATCGTGCGGCCGTCGTGCTCGACCTCGGCGTCCTTGCCGTGGATCGGCTCGCCCTGGACGACGCGGCCGCCGAAGGCCTCGACCATCGCCTGGTGGCCGAGGCAGACGCCCAGCACCGGCGTCCCCGCCTCGGCGAAGGCGCGCACGGCCTCGGTCGAGATCCCCGCCTCGGCCGGCGTGCACGGCCCGGGCGAGACCACCAGCCGGTCGGGCGCCCGGCCGAGCAGCTCGGCGACGGTGGCGCGGTCGTTGCGGACCACCTCCACCTCCGCCCCCAGCTCGCCCAGGTACTGGACCAGGTTGTAGGCGAAGGAGTCGTAGTTGTCGATCACCAGCACGCGCACGGGTCAGCTCCAGTCCGGCTGCTCGCAGGCGACCTCGACCGCGCGGAAGACCGCCTTCGCCTTGTTCACCGACTCGATGTACTCGGAGGAGGGCTTGGCGTCGGCGACCGTGCCTCCGCCGGCCTGGACGTGCAGCTGGCCGTCCTTGACCACGACCGTGCGGATGTGGATCGCGGTGTCGAGGTCGCCGTCCCAGGAGAGGTAGCCGACGGCGCCGCCGTAGGAGCAGCGCTTGACCGGCTCCAGCTCGTCGATGATCTGCATCGCCCGCACCTTCGGCGCCCCGGAGAGCGTCCCCGCCGGCAGCGCCGCGCGCAGCACGTCCATCGCGCTGACGTCCTCGCGCAGCGTCCCGCTGACCTGGCTGACGATGTGGAGAACGTGCGAGTAGGTCTCGACCACCATCAGCTCGTCGACGCTGACGCTGCCGTACTCGCAGACGCGGCCGAGGTCGTTGCGGCCGAGGTCGACCAGCATCACGTGCTCGGCCCGCTCCTTCGGGTCGTTGACCAGCCGCTCGGCGAGCCGGCGGTCCTCGTCCTCGCTGCGCCCGCGCGCGTAGGTGCCGGCGATCGGGCGCGCCTCGACCCGCCTGCCGCTCACCTTGACCAGCGGCTCGGGCGAGGCGCCGGCGAGCTGGAAGTCGCCGAACTCGAGGAAGTACATGTACGGGGAGGGGTTGACCGCGCGCAGCCCCCTGTAGACCGAGAAGGCCTCGACCGGGGCCGGGGCCGAGAAGCGCTGCGAGGGGACGACCTGGAAGGCGTCGCCGGCGCGCACGTACTCGACGATCCGCTCGACCGCCGCTTCGAACTTCCCCCGCTCCATGTTGGAGACGAACCGCGGCGGCTCGACCGTGGCCGGCCGCGCCGGAGCGGGCACCGCCGCCCGCAGACGCTCCCGCATCTCGGCGATTGTCGCCGCCGCGCGCTCGTAGGCGGCGTCGACCTCGCCGTCGGAGTCGGCGAAGGCGCAGGCGAGGATGGTCAGCTCGTGGCGCAGGTGGTCGAAGACCACCATCGCGTCGGTCACCATCAGCGCCATGTCGGGCAGGCCGAGCGGGTCGGGGTTGGGCTCGCCGAGCGGCTCCACCGTCCGCACCAGGTCGTAGCCGAAGAAGCCGACCGCGCCGCCGGCGAACGGGGGCAGGCCCTCGATCGGAGCCGGCTCGTACCGGGCGAGGCGCTCGGCGACCGCGGCGTAGGGATCGGGCGCCGGCTCGGCACTGGTCGGAGCGCCGCCGCCCGCCGCCTCCTCGCCGCTCCATTCCGAGAGGACGCCGTCGCTCCAACGCAGGGTCGCCCGCGGGCGCAGGCCGACGAAGGAGTAGCGACCGACCTGGCCCTGCTCGGCCGACTCGAGCAGGAAGCAGGGCGCCCCCTCCGGCTCCGCGGCGCGCAGCTTGAGGAAGGCGGAGACCGGCGTCTCGCAGTCGTCGAGGAGGCGCGCGCGCACGGGGATCACGTTCCCCTCCCGCGCCAGCTCCCGGGCCCGCTCGAGGCTCGGTTCGAGCTTCAATTCGGAATCAGCCGCTACGGGCATTCAGCACTTCCATCACGGCCGCCTGGGGTATTCCGCGGGAGACGAGCAGCACGCTGAGGTGGTAAAGCACGTCCGCGGCCTCTTCCGCGACCCGCTCGTCGGACTCTTCCCGCGCCGCTCGCGCCACCTCCTCGGCCTCCTCTTCGACCTTCTCGCCGATCAGCTCCTCGTCCTCCAGCAGCTTCACCGTGTAGCTGCCGGTGGGGCGCTCGACCGCGCGGCTGCGCAGAGTGCGCTCCAGCGCCGGCAGCGCTTCGTAGATCACCGGGAAAGGCTCCCCCGGCGCCGGCGGCGCATCCTTGCGGCCCGAGGCCGAGCCCAGCACCTCGCGGTAGAAGCAGGTGCGCTGCCCGGTGTGGCAGGCCGGCCCGCCCGCGTCGACCATCGCGACCAGGGCGTCGCCATCGCAGTCGTAGCGGAGCTGGCGCAGGTTCATGTAGCTGCCCGAGGTTTCGCCTTTTTTCCACAGTTCGTCGCGCGAGCGGCTGTGAAAATGGAGGTCGCCGGTCTCGAGCGTCATTTCCAGCGATTGCGTACTCATATAGGCAAGCATCAGGATCTCGCCGGTGCTGAAGTCCTGGACCACGCAGGGCACCAGGCCGCGCTGGTCGAATTCGATTTCCCCGAACATCGGTCAATCGTAGTGTGGCCGCAGCATCAGTCGATGCCGAGCCGGTCCAGCATGTCCTCGTCGCGCCGCCAGTGCGGCCGCACCCGGACGCTCAGATCGAGGTGGACGTGGGCGTCCAGCTCGCGCTCCAGCGAGCGCCGGGCGGCGCTGCCGATCTCGCCGATCTTGGCGCCGCCCCTGCCGATCAGGATGCCCTTCTGCGACTCGGTCTCCGCCCAGACCTCCGCCCGGACGGTGACCAGGCCGTCCTCGCGCCGGGAGAGCTCCGTGACCGCCACCTCGACCGAGTGCGGGATCTCCTGCCTGGTGCGGTTGAGGACCTGCTCGCGGATCAGCTCGGCCAGCATCAGCTCGCTCGACTGGTCGCTGCGGTCCTCCGGCGGGTAGAGGTAGGGGCCCTCGGGAATCAGCTCGCCGAGCCGCCCGACCAGCGCCTCGAGGCCCTCGCCGCCGCGGGCGCTGACCGGGAAGACCTCATCGACGGCCTCCAGCTCGGCGGCGGCGGAGAGCGCCTCCACGGTGGCGCCGGGCCCGATCCGGTCGCACTTGTTGACCGCGCAGAGGACCGGGATCTCCGGCCGGGCGGCGAGCAGGGCGCGGGCGATGAAGCGGTCGCCGGGGCCGATCCCCTCCTCGCCGTTGACCACGAACAGGGCCACGTCGGAGTCGGCGAGCTCGCGCTCGACCCGGTGCTGCATCCGCTCGGTCAGCGCGTCGCGCGGGCGCTGCACGCCGGGCAGGTCGACGAGGACGAGCTGGCGCCCGGCCTCGAGGTCGGTGGCGACGCCGCGGATCGCGCGGCGGGTCGTCTGCGGGCGCATCGAGACGATCGCCACCCGCGAGCCGACCAGGGCGTTGACCAGGGTCGACTTGCCGACGTTGGGCCGCCCCGCGAGCCCGACGAAGCCGGAGCGGGTCATCGCAGCCCCGCGAGCACGTCGCGCTGGAGAGCGAGCATCTCGCCCCCGTCGGCCTCGTGGTCGTAGCCGCAGAGGTGGAGCACGCCGTGCACCGCCGCCTCGGTCAGGTCGGCGCACCGCGCGGGGCAGACCGCCACGTCGCCGAGCTCGCGCGGGCCGGGAGTCGGCTCGGCGCCGTCGATCGGGAAGGCGAGGACGTCGGTGGGGGTGCCCTCGCCGCGGTGCTCGCGGTTGAGCGCCTCGATCCGCGCCTCGTCGACCAGCTCGACCGCGAGGTGGCCCTCCCCCACGCCGGCGGCCGCCAGGGCCGCCGCCACCGCCTCGCGCAGCTCGGCCGGCACGTCGGAGAGGTCGAGGCTCAAGGGCCCGGGGTCGGCCCGTGTTCGGCCCGCGCCGCCCGCTCGCGGCTGCCATGCTCGTCGTAGGCGGCGACGATCCGCTGCACCAGCTTGTGGCGGACGACGTCCTCGCCGCCGAAGTGGACGAAAGAGATGTCCTGCACCTCGTTGAGGATGTCGCGCACCGCGATCAGGCCCGAGCGTTGGTCGCTCGGCAGGTCGATCTGGGTGATGTCCCCGGTGACGACCATGCGCGAGTTGAAGCCGAGCCGGGTGAGGAACATCTTCATCTGCTCGGGGCTGGTGTTCTGAGCCTCGTCGAGGATGACGAAGGAGTCGTTGAGAGTGTTATGGGTAACCAGGAAGTCGTCGGTGACGTAGAGCGAATTCGCCGCGGCGACCTGGATGCAGACGGTCTCGGCTTCGCCGGCGGGCTCGATCGAATCGATGAAGCGCATCGGCCGGCCACCGCCGTCCCGCTCGTAGAGCGCTCGCTTGCGCCCCAGCCGGAAGGGCTCGACGCCGGCCGGAAGGCGGAGGTCCATGACGAAAGCGTCGGAGCGGTGATGGACGGGGCGACCGTTGGCCCATCCCGGAGGCCTGCCCTCCGCCGCACGCCGCCGGACATATGCGACACCACCCAGGGAACGCGCCAGGAACGCGACGTCGGCGCTGAGCCGAGGGGAGCAGGTCACGTACTGGATCCGGCAGCTGCGGCCCTTCTGCGAAACGGGGCCGCCGTCGCTGTCGAGCAGGCCCTGGAGCACGGCGAGCCGGACCTCCGGCGAATTCCTCAGATAGAGATCCGGCACGAACTTCGTATTCGACCTCGTGCCCGCGAGACCGAGCTCGCGCACCGCCGCCATCACCGGGTTGGCGACGATCACTCCGCCCCGGTGGCCCTCGACGTGTCGGAGGACGTAGTCGGCGCCCCCCTTCCAGCGCACCTCGATGCCCTCGAGCGCCGCCTCGAGGGCGGCCGCGAGCTCGCTGTCGCCCGTGGAGAAGGTGGGCGTCGTCGAGCCGGTGAGGCATCCGTCCCCGAGCAGGAGCCCCAGGGCATATGGATCGAGTGGGACTTCACGTTCGGGGAGCTCGGCCGGCGCCGAAAGCAGCGGCAGTTCGAAGCGACGCTGATGGTGGACGCGAAGCCTGCCGACCATCTCCCGCGTCTCGAGGACGCGACCCGGCTTCCCGCGCCGCCTGTCCGCCGGGGTGCGGACGCTCCAAAGATGCTCCGCGCAGCACCGCGTGGAGGCCCCGTCCTGCGCCCTCAGGCGAAAGATCTCCTTCCGCCCCTGCGGGTACACGCCGAGCACCGGAGTGGGCCTGCCCTCGGAGCCGATCACCAGGTCCCCGACCCGAAGGCTCCCGAGCGGCTGGAAGCCCGATGGGGTGAGCACCTCGCTGTCCAGCGGCTGGGCACGGCCCCTCATGAACGCTAAGGGTGCGACCTCGATCACGTCGCGCTCGAAGTAGCCGTTGACCCGGTCGGGGTCGATCATGTCGTAGAGGGCGTCGAAGAGCGGGCGGAGGTAGGGGTCGACCTTGGCCTGGATGTCGCCGGGGAGGAAGCCGAGCCGCTCGCCGGCCTCGACCGCGGGGCGGGTGAGGATGATCCGCTGCACCTTGCGCTCGGTCAGCGCCGCGGCGGCCATCGCCACCGCGAGGAAGGTCTTGCCGGTGCCGGCCGGGCCGATCCCGAAGGTGATCGTGTGGCGGCGGATCGAGTCGACGTAGCGCTTCTGGTTCAGCGTCTTCGGCGCCACCTTGGTGTTGCGGTGGCGCCAGACGACGTCCTCGAGAATCTCGGCCGGGCTCTCCTCCGCGTCGAGCGCCCCGGTCACCGCCTCGATCGTCCCCGGGGCGACCTCGATCCCCTGCTCGATCAGCTCGACCAGCTCGTCCACCACGGTCGCCGCGGTCTGCACGTCGTTCGAGTCGCCGTCGAGGGTGAGCACGTTGCCGCGCAGGTGCAGATCGCAGCCGAGGTGCCCGCGCAGCGCCTTCAGCACGGTGTCCTCCGAGCCGGCCAGCTCGGCGGCGACGGTGTTGTCGAGGGTCAGCTGCCTACGAGCCAAGCCGCTCACGCACCGCCGCGCTGACCCGCTTGCCGTCGGCACGCCCGCCCAGCTTGGGCATCAGCGCCGACATCACCTGCCCCATCTGCCGCTGCTCGCTGGCGCCGGTCTCCGCCACCGCCGCGTCGACCAGCTCCGCCAGCTCCTCGTCGCTCAGCTGCTGCGGCAGATAGCCCTCGATCAGCTCCGCCTCGAAGCGCTCGGCGGCGGCCTGCTCCGCCCGCCCGGCGTCCTCGTAGGCCTCGGCGGCCTCGATCCGCTTCTTGCGCTCCCGCTGCAGGACGGCGACCTCGTCGCCCTTGCCGAGCTTCGCGTCCTGCTGCAGGACGTCGACGACCATGCGCAGCGCCGCCGCCCGCTCGCGGTCGCGCGCTTTCATCGCCGTCCGCACATCGCCCTGAACCCGCTCGAGAACCGTCATCGGCCTAAGGGTAGTCGGCGTCGTCGGGGGCGACCGCGAGGCCCTTGGAGACCAGATCGGCAATGTCGGCGCTGACCAGCCGCCACCCGTTGAGGCGAGCGACCGCGACATAGGCGGCGTCGTAGGCGGTGATCCGGTGCTCGGCGGCGATCCCGAGCACGGACTCGACCAGCTCGGCGTCGACCCGGACGATCCTTTCGCCGCAGCGCGCCTCGATCGCCCGGCAGAGTTCCATCGCGGCATCGGGGTAGCCCCGGCGGGCGCCGACCGCGTTGGCCACCTCATACATGGTCAGGTCGAGCGCCGCGACCGCCAGCCTCGGGTCCAGCACGAGCGGCCGCGCCGCGGCGAAGAAGCGATCGTCCGGATCCTTCGACGCCACCCAGACGCTCGCATCGAGGAGCAGCATCAGCGGGACTCGCGATCTTCGCGGATCAGCCTCGCGGCTTCTCCGCCCATTGGCACGGGTGGGCCGAGCAGCTTCTCGATCTCCTTGCGCCGCCTGCCGTCGCCGGAGGAGATCTCCCGCTCGGCGATCCGCTGCAGGAAGCCGCTGCGCGTCTCGTGGCGGGAGCGCGTGTGGGCGTCGATCCGCCTCAGCAGCTCGTCTGGGATGGAGATCATCACCTTTGCCATGGGAGAAGTATATACGGTATTGCCGGCGGCGAGAGTTGGCATGCGGAGATCGTGACGGACCAGGATCAACGTGTGGTGCGCGCAAAGTGCCGATTGAGAGCCGGTTTTGTCGCGAAAGCGCAAATTTCAGCGGATCTCGACCCGCTCGACCTCTCCCAGGGGCATCTGCAGGAAGCGCGTGCCCAGCTCGCGGAACGCCTCGACCTCGCCGGTGCAGAGGAAGCGGTACTCGCCCTCGCCGTCGGCGGGGCGGGCGAGGCCGGCCGCGGAGAGCGTCCGCTGCACGGCGGCCGCGACCGCGTGGCCGCCGCTGACCAGGCGCACGTCGCGCCCGAGGATCCGCTGCAGCATCGGGGCGACCAGCGGGTAGTGCGTGCAGCCGAGGATCAGCGTGTCCACCTCGGCCCGCCGCAGCGGGGCGCAGTAGGCGCGGGCCATCCGCATCACCCCCTCGTCGAACGGCGAGCCCTGCTGGATGAACGGCGCCAGGTCGGGCGCCTCGACCTCGGTCACCTCCAGCGCCCGGCCCTCCGCTTCGAGCGCCCGCCGGTAGGCGCCGCTCTCGACCGTGTTCGGCGTCGCCAGCACGCCGATCCTGGCGTTGTCGGTGATCGCCGCGGCGATCTCGGCCTGCGGCTCGACCACGGGCACCACCTCCACCCCGCTCGCCGCGGCCACCGCGCGGGCGACTTCCTCGCCGATCGAGGTCGCCGTGTTGCAGGCGATCACCAGCAGCTTGGCGCCGCGGCCGAGCAGCAGCTCGGCGATCGCGGCGATCCGCTCGCGCAATCGATCCGGGTCGCGGGCGCCGTATGGGAACATCGCCGTGTCGCCGAGGTAGACGAAGTCCTCCTCCGGCAGCGAGACCAGGCACTCGTGCAGCACGGTCAGGCCGCCGACGCCGGAGTCGAACACCGCAACCGGCAGCGAGGGGTCGGGCTTCGGCGCGGCCGTCAGGGCTGGGTGACCATGAAGAAGATCGTGATCGCGACGACCAGCCCGGCCAGTTTGCCGCCGTTCTCGAGCTTCTTCGAGATCGCTTCGTATTCGGGGCTGAGCGTGTCGCCCCCGGCGAGGTCGCGCTCGGACAGCTCCAGCGCCCGGCGGGTGTTGGGCCGGAAGAAGCCGTGCGCCATCCCGAAGAGGACGACGATCGCGATGAACCCGATCGTCACCCACGACTCCCCGGCTGAGATGTGCTCGTCGATCAGCATGTAGATGCCGGCGAGGAGGATCACGACCAGGCCGGGGGTGATCAGGTAGCGGTCGATCGTCAGGATGCCGCGCATGACCGCCGGCACGCTGCGCGGCGCGGTTCTCTCGGCCACCGCGGTGAAGAAGCCGAAGCCGTAGGTGGGGCCGAAGGCGAGGACGACGGCCAGCACGTGGATGAACAGGGCGATGCTGAAGCCGGTGATCGTCGCGAGCATCGGACGAAACCATAACCGCCCGTCCGGCTGTTCCGGGAAGCCCGTCCCGATAGGGGTTCCGCTTAACTTTTTCGAGATCGTTTCGCGGCCGTCCGAGTTTCGCGGCGCCGAAAAAGTACAAGACGCTCCACCCCTATCGGGACGGGCTTCCAGCGCGCAGGAGGAGAGCGGCCCAGTCACCGTTGCGACGACGCTGGGTCTCCCGCAAGCCGGCGCCGGCGAACGCCTCGGCGACCGCGTCCAGCTCCGAGGGGAGCAGGCCGGAGCAGACGAGCGTGGCGGGAGTCGTGGGAGGGGTCTCGGGAGCCTCCCCGCTGTTGCTCCCGAGGCCCCTCCCACGACTCCCTCCCCCATCTCCGACCTGGCCTGCCACCGCCAGCAGGATCGGGGCGGTCAGGTTGGCCACTACGGTCGGGGCGAGCTCCGGCAGTCGTTCGCGGAGGTTCAGGCGCTGCAGGGTGACTTCGACGCCGTTGGCGGCGGCGTTCTCCGCTGCCGCCTCCAGCGCCGCCTGCTCGTGGTCGTAGCCGCGGACGGGCCCCCAGCCGAGCTTGGCGGCGGCGATCGCCAGGACGCCGGAGCCGGTGCCGAGGTCGGTCAGCGGGCCGACGGCGCCGCCCCCCTCCGCCAGCTCCAGCAGCAGCTCGAGGCAGAGGCGGGTGGTCGGGTGGGCGCCGGTGCCGAACGCCTGGCCGGGATCGACGACGACGTCGATCGCGCCCTCGCGCGGCGGCTCCCACGACGGCCGCAGCCAGAGCCGGCCGCCGACCAGCAGCGGCCTGTGGAAGTCGCGCCAGCGGTCGGCCCAGTCGTCGGGGACCTCGGTGGAGGTGACCTCGACCCTGCCCCCGCCGAGCACCGCGTCGATCTCGCCCAGCTCGGGCAGCTCGCCCTCGCCGCCGTAGATCGCGTACTCGACGTACCCCGGCCCGCTGTCCTCCTCGACCCCGTTGGGGGCGAGCACGGTCAGCTCGGCCAGCACCAGCTCGGCCTGCTCCGGCGCGCAGCGGACCGCGAGGCGGATCACCGCAGGGCGCGGCGCACGCGGCTGAACAGGCCCTCGTGCCGGGGCGCGAAGTTGCCCGGCTCGAGCGACTCGTCGAGGCGCTCGGCCAACTCCCGCTGCTCCTCGCCGAGGTTGGCCGGGACGAGGACCTCGACCACGACGCGCTGGTTGCCGCGGCGGCGGCCGCCGAGCCGCGGCAGGCCGAGCCCGCGCAGCACCTCCTCGTGCCCGGGCTGGGTGCCGGGCTCGATCTGGAGCTCGCGCTCGCCGTCGAGGGTGGGGACCGAGAGCGTCGCGCCGAGCATCGCCTCGGTGGCGGGAATCGAGACGACGTGGACGAGGTCGGCGCCCTCGCGCCGGAAGCGCTCGTCCTCGGCGACGGTGACGTGGACGTAGAGGTCGCCGGCCGGCGCGCCCGCTTCCCCGGCGTGGCCGGCGCCGGAGACGCGCAGGCGCTGGCCGCTCTCGATCCCGGCCGGGACCTCGATCTCGTGCGTTCGCCGCCCCGTGGTGCGGCCGCTGCCGCCGCACTCGGCGCAGGGCGTCTCCGGGACCCTGCCGGCGCCGCCGCAGGCGTCGCAGACGACCCCGCGGACCATCTGCCCGAACGGGGTCCGGGTCACCTGCCGCAGCTGGCCGGCGCCGCCGCAGCGCTCGCAGGTGGAGATCGGGGTGCCGGGCTCGGCGCCGTTGCCGTTGCAGTGCTCGCAGGCGCCGACCGCCTCGAAGGAGACCTCGCGGGTCGCGCCGGTGGCGACCTCGGCCAGCTCGACCTCGACCGCGACCTCGATGTCCCCTCCCCCGGCCCGGCCGCCGCCGAACCCGAACGGGTCGCCGCCGAAGAACGCCTGGAAGATGTCGTCGATCGAGCCGAAGGAGGCGGTGCGCGGGTCGAAGCCGCCCGAGCGCAGCCCCTCGTGGCCGTAGGTGTCGTAGGTGCGGCGCCGCTCGGGGTCGGAGAGGACCTCGTAGGCCTCCGCCGCCGCCTTGAACTTCTCCTCGGCCTCCGGGTCGTGGTCGTTGACGTCCGGGTGCAGCTCGCGGGCGAGGCGGCGGAACGCCTTCTTGACCTCGGTCTCGCCGGCGTCGCGGCCGACGCCGAGCACCTCGTAGTAGTCGCGTGGCATCTCGTCAGCCGTCGCTCGGTCAGCCGTCGTAGACGGTCTCGAAGTAGCGGGAGAGCTCGCGGGCGGCGCCGCGCACCGAGGCGATCGCGGTCGCGTAGTCCATCCGCAGCGGCCCGACCACGCCGACCGAGCCGAGGTTGCGGTGCGCGAGGCCGTAGTTGGCGCCGACGACGCTGACCGAGCGCAGCTCCGGCTGCGGGTTCTCGCCGCCGATCCAGAGGAAGACCGAGCGCTGCTCGAGCGAGGAGCGGAGCATCTGCAGCATCCCGGCGCGGCGCTCCAGGGCGGTCATCAGCCGGTCGGCATGGGGAAGGTCGGCGAGGTGGGCTTCGGAGAGCAGCCGCGAGGCGCCCTCCATGTAGAGGTCGGCGCCGGTCTGCCGCTCCAGCTCGGTGAAGGCCGGCCCCAGGGTGGCGACGAAGTCGGCCTCGACCCGGTCGAGGCCGGGATCGGCGAGGCGCCCGGCGATCAGCCGCGATCCGATCCCCAGCCCGGAGAGCGACTCGTTGAGGTAGCTGGAGGCCCACTCGACCAGGCCGCTGTCGAGCGGCCGGTCGAACTCGAAGACGCGGCGGGCGACGTCGCCGGTGGAGGCGATCGCGATCACCACCACCTTGTTCGGTTGCAGCTGCAGCACCTCGACCCGGTGGATCGTCGCCGCCAGGCCCGGCGGCGGCGCGGTCGCCATCGCCACCAGGTCGGTGACCTGGGCGAGCGCCGCGGTCGTCTCCCGCATCGCCTCGTCGACCTCGCGCCGCAGCCGCGAGAGCCCCAGCCCCACCTCCGGCTCGGCGCCGGGCGCCCCGGACTCGATCATCCAGTCGACATAGAGCCGGTACCCGGCATCGGTAGGCACGCGCCCAGCGGAGGTGTGCGGGTGGGTGAGGTACCCCGCCATCTCCAGCGCCGCCAACTCCGCCCGCACGGTCGACGCCCCCCAATCCACCTCCGGCTGCTCGGTCAGCTCCTTCGACGCGACCGGCTTCGCGGAAGCCAAATACGCATCGACGGCGAGCCTCAGGATCAGCTCCTGTCTTTCAGTGAGCACCTTCACATCTTAGGAATCCCCGCAGCGCCGCCCGGCGCCCGCCCTAAAGCTCGAGCTCGGCCTCGGCGTTCTTGATGATCTGGTTGTCGCCCTGGGCGGCCACGGTGTCGACCACGACCCGGCCGCCCTCGGCCGACTTGACCGTGCCGGAGACGACGATCTCCTGCTCGGGCATCCCCATCCCCCGGAACTGGACCGAGAGGCGCTTCAGGGCGCGCGGGTCGCCGTCGGCGAGGGCGGCGTTGGCGCGGGCGACCAGGCCCATCGAGTAGAGCCCGTGGAGGATGTTGCGCGGCAGGCCGACCGCTTTCGCGAACTCGTCGTCGATGTGGATCGGGTTGAAGTCGCCGGAGGCGCCCGCGTAGCGGTGCGGCAGGTACTTGTCCGGCGTCACCCTCAGCTCGGGGATCGCGTCCCCCACCTTCACGTCGGCCATCTCAGACTCCCCTCACGATGCAGGTCCAGGTGCCGCGCACGACCTGGTCCCCGTTCTGGTTGACCGAGTTCGTCTCGAAGACGTAGAAGCCCTTGCCGTCCTTCTCGGAGATGTCGAGGCACTTGGCGGTGGTGGTGATCTCGTCGCCCGAGCAGGCCGGCTCGGCCCACTCGAACTCCTGCGCGCCGTGGACCATCGCCGCGAAGTTCATCCCCACGTCGGGGTCGAACATCGCCGGGCCGACCGCCGGCGAGCTGTAGACGACCGCGAACATCGGCGGCGCGACCACGTCGCGGAACCCGGCCGACCTCGCCGCCTCGACGTCGAAGTGCACCGGGTTCTCGATCCCCAGCGCCCGCGCGTACTCCCCGACCTTCTCCCGGCCCACCTGGTAGGTGGTCGCCGGCCATTCCTTGCCTATCCCGTCAGTCTTGATCGCCATGGGTTGCTCCTATGTCAAGCCGCCACCGCAATTTGCGGCGCCAGCAAGCCTCTCTGAGGGTCGACGGTGGTCATGGATTTATCAATTTCAGAATCAATCAAAAGCCGCCAGACTCGGCGGGCCAGGTGGCGCTTGAGGCAGCGCAGCGCTTCCATTCTGGACTTGCCCTCGGCTTGCTTGCGCACGAGGAATTCTCGCGCCGGAGCGTGGACCCGGCCCTGGGTCACCGCGATGCGGTGAAGGGCACAGTTGAGCTGGCGGTTGCCGCCACGGTCAAGGCGATGTCGGTCGCGGCGACCCGAGGAGGCGGGAATCGGGGCCACACCGGCGAGTCGGGCCAGCTTGGCGTCGGAGGAGAAGCGCTCCACGCCGGCGGTCTCGGCGAGGATCTTGGCCGCGCTCAGCGCTCCGCAGCCGGGCAAAGCCAAGAGCTCGGGGGCCTTGGCCTTGACCAACGCCGCGATCTCATGTTCAAGATCGTTCGCCCTGCGCACTTGGGAGCGGATCGAGCGCAGCAGCTCCCGGGCGACCCGGACCCGGGCGCTCTTGGGCGCGCGGGCGAGGCGGCCGCAGATCCGCTCAAGCCAGATAACCCGGTCAAGGGCCCCGGCTGGTATCTGCAACTCGGGCCAGAGCTGGTGCAGGTGCCAGCGCAAGCGCCTTTGGTCGCTGGTCCGGGCACGAACGAGGTTCTCGCGGTGGTCCAGCAGCAGCTTGATCTCCATCGCTTCCTCGTCGAGATAGGCGGTGGGCAGGCTCTCGACTCCCTCCCGCAGCGCCGCCCGGGCGACGTTGACGGCATCGATCGGATCGGACTTGCCGCGCTGGCGAGAGCCCTTGCGCGATTGGCCCATCAGCTTCGGGGGGACCCGAACCACCCGCTCTCCGTTGGCCACCAGGAAGCGCTCCAGGCCACCGGAGACATGGCGACAGTCCTCGATCGCCCAAACTCGCTCGGGATCTAGGCCACGGGCCCAGTCGAGGTGCTTGGCGAAGCCTGCCTTGCGCGCCGCCGCCGTCAACTCGGCGGCGATCTGGCCGCTGCCCTCGAACACCGCGACTGCGGTGTGGGTGTCTTTGTGGGTGTCCGCTCCGATCACGATCATTCCCATCGTCCCTTCCAGTTGTTTGGCCATTGGACGGACCTCCGTCGGACAGACCTAACTTGGGGCGATGCCACGCTCCTATGAAGTCACGTCGGAGGTCCTCGGGGGGGCGGCGAGCGACAGAACCGATGCAAGTCGGCCCCGCGGGGCCGACAGCGACGCTAGGAGTCAGCTCGCCGCCGTCCCGAGAACCAACCGACCGGATCGGACGCTGCCGCCGACCTTGGGGTCGACGGTGACAGTTAGCGGGGACCCTATCTATTCACCGATTCCTGGCGCTATTCGTCGATCTCGAGCACCGCGAGGAAGGCCTCCTGCGGGACTTCCACTCGCCCCACCGACTTCATCCGCTTCTTCCCCGCTTTTTGCTTCTTCAGCAGCTTCTGCTTGCGGGTGACGTCGCCGCCGTAGAGCTTCGCGGTGACGTCCTTGCGCAGCGCCTTGACCGTCTCGCGGGCGAGGATGCGCGAGCCGACCGCGGCCTGGACCGGCACGTCGAAGAGCTGGCGCGGGATCGTCTTGCGCAGCCGCTCGACCAGGCGCTTGCCCTGCTCGTAGGCGAAGTCGCGGTGGACGATGATCGAGAGCGCGTCGACCTTGTCCCCGGCGAGCAGGATGTCGACCTTGACCAGGTCGGAGGGGCGGTTGCCGATCGGCTCGTAGTCGAGCGAGGCATAGCCGCGGGTCGAGGACTTGAGCAGGTCGAAGAAGTCGAGGACGATCTCGGCCAGCGGCAGGTCGTAGCGGATCTGCACCCGCTGCGGGCTCAGGTAGTGCATGTCGACGTGGTGGCCGCGGCGCTGCTGGCAGAGCTCCATCACCGCGCCGACCTGCTCGGTTGGGGCGATGATCGTGGCGCGGATGTAGGGCTCTTCGATCGACTCGATCGAGGCCGGGTCGGGCAGCTCGGTCGGGCTGTGGACCTCCACCCGCTCGCCGCTGGCGAGGTTGACCTCGTAGCGGACGTTCGGGGTCGTCGCCAGCAGGTCGAGGTCGTACTCGCGCTCCAGCCGCTCGCGCACGATCTCCATGTGAAGCAGGCCGAGGAAGCCGCAGCGGAAGCCGAAGCCGAGCGCCTCGGAGGTCTCCGGCTCCCAGGAGAGCGCGGCGTCGTTGAGCGCCAGCTTCTCGAGCGCGTCGCGGAGGTCTTCGTAGCGGTCGGTGTCGATCGGGAAGAGGCCGCAGAAGACCATCGGCCGCACCTCGCGGTAACCCTCCAGCGGCTCGGCAGCTCGGCGGTCGCGGCCGGTCAGGGTGTCGCCGACCCGCAGCTTGGCGACGTCCTTGATGCCGGTGATCAGGTAGCCGACGTCGCCGGCCTCCATCCCCTCGACGCCGGTCATCGCCGGGCGGAAGAAGCCGATGTCGTCGATCTCGGCCTCGGTGCCGTTCTGCATCGCCAGGATCGGCTCGTGCTTGCGGAAGGCGCCGTCGACCATCCGCACGTAGGCGATCACGCCGCGGTACTGGTCGAACTCGGAGTCGAAGATCAGCGCCCTGGTCGGGGCGTCGGGCTCGCCGGCCGGCGGCGGCACCCGCGCGACGACCGCGTCCAGCACCTCGCCGACCCCCTCCCCGGTCTTCGCCGAGATCCGCAGCTCTTCCCCCGGGTCGCCGCCGAGCAGGTCGGCGATTTCGGCCGCGACCCGGTCCGGCTCGGCGCCCGGCAGGTCGACCTTGTTGATGACCGGGATCAGCTCGAGCCCGTTCTCGATCGCCAGGTAGGTGTTGGCGACGGTCTGCGCCTCGACCCCTTGGGCGGCGTCGACGACCAGCAGCGCGCCCTCGCAGGCGGCGAGGCTGCGCGAGACCTCGTAGGAGAAGTCGACGTGGCCGGGAGTGTCGATCAGGTGCAGGTGGTAGGTCTGGCCGTCGGGGGCGGCGTAGTCGACGCGGACGGCCTGCGCCTTGATCGTGATCCCCCGCTCGCGCTCGAGGTCCATCGAGTCGAGCATCTGCGCCTGCATTTTCTTCGGGTCGACCGCGCCGGTGACCTCGAGGATGCGGTCGGCCAGGGTCGACTTGCCGTGGTCGATGTGGGCGATGATCGAGAAGTTGCGGATGCGGTCCATCGGCGGGGCGGAGTATGAAGGGCGTGCTGGGCCGGCGGGGCCTGTCGCTCAGCGCTCCGGCCCGCGGGTCCTGTCGCCGCAGCGCAGGCGGCGCAGGCCGGCGGGTCCTGTCGTGGTGGTCACCCCCACGGTGCTCGGCGCTTCGCGCCTCCGCGCCGCGGGGGTCCCCCACCACCACGCCACCCGCCGGTCAGCCGTCGCGAAACTCAGCTTCCGCAAGACGAAGAGGGCAGCGGGCCACGAATCCGAAATACGACCGTCGGCGGCTTCTTGAGCACGATTCGAGCCCATGGGCCTTCGGTCCAGCGGGCTTGGGGTGGATAGGTGGGTTTGCCGGGTTCGAGGCGGTCGCGGGTGGCGATTACGTAGTCGTAGCGGCCGGCGTTGAGGAGGCGGCGCCAGGCTTGGCAGGTGGTTGGGGCTTCGAAGCCGCCGTGGGGGCGTTCCTCGCCGACGTACTGCACGCGGTTGGAGAGGTCGGCGCCGTAGAGCGGGTACTGGCGGGTGCTGGTGGTGGCGATGCGGGTGTCGCTGAGGTCGCGCGCCCAGGCGAAGGCGGCGTTGAGCCCCGGGGCAGCGAACGAGGGGTTCGCGTAGCGGTTCCTCAGGTAGTGGCGCTGGAGGGGATAGCCGACCGCGACCGCTGCGAGGACGATCGCAATAGCGACGCCGACCCGGGCAGCCCCCCGCCCGAGGCCTCCCACCCGACCGCGGCAGTCCTTTGGCCTGCTATACCGGACAAAGGACTGCCGCGCTCTGAGCAGAGCGGCTGCCCGCCTGCGCAGCGGCGGGGTCGCGGGCAGCAGGGCGAGGCCGAAGATCAACGCCGGGGCGAGGTAGCGGAGGCCGGATTCGAACCCCCGCGGCATGCCGTCGGGGCCCGAGGCCGAGGTCGGCGCGACGAGCCAGGCCAGGGCGGAGGCAATCCCGACAAGGCCCGCCAGAGCCAGAAGCGCCTCCCCCCCGCCCGCCCAACCGTTGCGCGGTTCCCTTGTTATGGGGGAGGCGCCTGAGGAACCCCGCAACCGAGAGAGGGGGCCGAGGGCGGCGAGGGTCAGACCGGCGATGCCGGCGCCTGCGAGCAGCGGCCAGAGGGCCCAGAGGCCGTGGTGCAGGCCGGGCAGGAACCAGTCGGACCAGACCGAGCCGTCGGTCAGGTAGCCGAGCACGGTGTGCGCTTCGCGTCCCCCCAGGCCCTGCTGGGGCGCCGGCAGCGAGATCGGCCCGAGGTGGTGGATCCAGGGAAGGGGATTGCCGCTGTGGGCGAGATTGCGCAGGTACCAGTAGCCGCCTCCCGCCAGCGCCGCCAGCCCGGTGACGGCGAGGGCGCGCACTCTCGCCCCGTGTGGCGCGAGCGCCACGAGGCCGAGGACGAGCACCGCCGCGGGCAATAAGAAGTTGAGCTTGGTTCCCGCCGCCAGCCCGGCAGCGAGGCCGGCCAGAAGGTAGGCGCCGAGGCCGAGAGCGCTCTGGCCCGCGGGTCCTGTCGCCGCTGCAGACGAGAGCGCTCCGGCCGCGGGTCCTGTCGCCGCAGGGGACCCCCCATGCCCTGCGGTAGCTAAAGCTTCCTCGGGCATGGGTCCCCCTACGGCGCCACCCGCGGAAGAAGCGTTCAAGGCAAACGCGATCCCCGCGAGGAGGAAGAAGATGCCGACGATGTCGTTTCGGGCCTCGCCGGCTTGGTCATGAAGGGCCGGCACGCTCAAAGCAATCGCTCCCAGCGCGAGCGACCACGGCGCGACCCGGTAGGGCCGTCCTATGCACCAGCAGGCGAGCAGGCAGCCGACGAACCACCCAAGGTTCAGCAGCGGCGACAACAGATCCCGCCCGAATGCCAGCATCCCCACCGCGTGGAAGATTTCGCCGTTGGCTGGGTAGAACCAGGCGAGGAACTGGGGCGCGATGAAGTGCAGGTGCCAGGTGTCGCCGCTCTGGAAGAAGCCCGCCGCGAACGGGCCGTGGTACCAGGTCGAATCGAACCCGGTCATCCCCGTTGACAGTCGCGTCTTCACCCCGGCGGCGAAGTGCAAAACGGCCACTGCGGCAATGCCAACGGCAACCAGCGCGGCTAGTGAGGGAGGGTGGGGGCGTCCCTCCGACGCAGCGGCGTCCTGTTTTTCGCCCCATCCCCTCCCGCGGACAGCCGTCTCCTCCCCAGGCGAAAAACCCAGCAAGACGGAGGGACGCCCCCACCCTCCCCCCACCGCCCTCTGAAGCCCCAGCCCAACCGCAACGACAGCGAGCAGGTACGGCAGCGGCTCGAACAACGAGAACGTCCCGAGAGCCTCAGCGACCCAGAGCAGCAGCGCGACGGCGATAACCGTCGTAGCGAGGACCCCCGCGGCCCCAGAGAACGACGGCAGCAGACGCGAGCGCAGCCGCGCCGCCCCCAGCCAGGCGAAGCCGACAAGCAGCGCCAGCTCGGCGACACCCAGCAGGTATCGCCCCGGCCCGAGCATCTAGCGGCGCCGCAGCAGGCGCGTCATCTGCTCCAGCTCGGCAAGGCGGAACACGCGAGCCAGCGCGATGTAGACGGCGAGGCCGGCGGCGAGGCCGGCGCCGAGCGAGACGATCTGGTCGATGAGGCCGCGGCCGAGAGCCTGGTCGAGGACGTCCCAGACGACCCAGCCGACCCCGGCCAGGGCGGCGGCGGAGACCGTGATCCGCGCCGCCGTCGACCAGAGGCGGCGCAGCTCGAGGCCGCCGAATTCGCGCCGCAGGATGTAGGCCTGGGCGACGACCGCGGCGGTGGTGCCGATGCCGGTGCCGGCGACGATCCCGCCGACCCCGAAGGGCGAGTAGAGGACGAGCGCGGCAAGAGCCGAGACGACGAGGTCGATCACCGCCAGCTGGGTCGCCAGCCAGGGCCGCTGGAGGCTGAAGAACGTCCGGGTCTGCAGCAGGTAGAGGCCGTTGGTCGGCAGCGAGAAGGCGAACCAGAAGAGCGCCGTGGCGACCAGCGTCGTCTGCGCCTGGTCGAAGGCGCCGTGCTGGTAGATCAGCCGGATCATCGGCTCGGAGAGGGCGAGGATCGCCGCCGCCGCCGGCACGAGGACGAAGAGGATCTGGCGCATCCCGTTCGCCATCGTCGCCCGCAGGTCGTCGATCTCTCCCCGGTTGGCGAAGCGGGCGAGGGTCGGGAAGAGCACCGTCGCGATCGCCACCGAGAAGATCCCCTGCGGCAGCTGGTAGATGCGGAAGGCTTTTTCGATCGCCGCCGGCGCTTCCGGCGAGACCAGGGTGCCGAAGAAGCTGTTGATCGTCTGGTTGAAGTTGATCAGGCCGAGGCTCAGCGTCACCGGCAGCATCAGCAGCAGCACCCGGCGCACGCCCGGGTGGCGCCAGTCGAGGCTCCAGCTGAAATGGAAGGGCGTGTTGCGGAGGTCGAAGAGGGGGATCAGCAGCTGGACCAGCGTCCCGATCAGGATCCCGATCGCGTAGGCGTAGATCCGGTTCTGGCCGTGGAAGCGCGGCTCCAGCACGACCAGGACGAGGATGATCGTCAGGTTCCAGAACAGCGGCGAGATCGCGAAGGCGCCGAAGCGGTCGTAGCTGTTGAGGATGCCGACGACGACGCCGCTCAGCCCGAGCACGATCAGGATCGGGAAGAGGACCTGGGAGAGCGAGACGGTGAGGTCGAGCAGCTCGCCTTCGAAGCCCGGCGCGAACAGCGGCATCACCACCGGGGCCAGCAAGACGAAGATCGCGGTGATGACTCCCAGCACCATCGTCACCAGCAGCATCAGCGTCGAGGCGAGCCGGAACGCCTCCCGGTACTGCTTCTTGCCGATCAGGTCGGTGAAGACCGGCACGAAGGCCGGCTGCAGGGCGGCGTCGGCGAAGAGGGCGCGGATCAGGTTCGGCACCTGGAAGGCGGTGGTGAACGCCGACATCGGGCCGCTGACCCCGTAGTAGCCGGCCGCGACGACTTCGCGGGCGAGGCCGACCACGCGCGAGGCGGCGGTGGCGACCGAGAAGAAGGCGGTCGAACGGGCGATCCGCCCCGCCTGCCGTCCGGGCGTCGGCTCGCCGCCGAATTCCTCGCCCGGATCGAACGCCTCCGCCTCGCGGAGTGCGGCGTCGGCGTCGAGCGCCGCCCGCTCCTCGCCTCCCGCGCTGTCAGGTGCCTTAGGGCTCTCCAAGCTGGGTGATCCGGTCTCAGTCGCTATAGTCGGCGGCCGCCCGGAGCCGGCAAGGCGCCCGCTCGGGCACTACGACATGGCGAACATAGCCTCACAGAAGAAGCGGATCCTACGCAGCGAGCGCGAGCGGACGGAGAACCGCCTGCTCACCAGCACGGTGAAGACCCACTTCCGCCGCCTCGAAAGCGCGCTCGAGGGCGGCGACGGCGACGCGGTCGCCAGCGAGCACCGGGCACTGGTCTCAAAGATCGACAAGGCGGTGCAGAAGGGCGCGCTGCACAGGAACACCGGCGCCCGCAAGAAGGCCAAGGCCGCGCGGATCGCTGCGTCTGCGTAGGGCGGTCATCCCGGTAGGGGTTCCGCTTAACTTTTTCGAGATCGCCGAGTTGCCGTCCGAGGGGCGAGCAGCGCCGAAAAAGTACAAGACGCTCCACCCCTACCGGGATGACCGCCTCAGGCGGTCGCCATCGCGCGCAGAGCTAGGGTCAGGGCGAGCTCGTCGCCGTAGTCGGCGCCGCCTCGGCACCAGAGCTCCAGGTCGGCGAGGGTCTCGGTGGCGCTGCGCAGAGCCAAGAGGTCGGTGTTGTGGAGCTTGGCCACCAGCTGCTTGGCGGCGTAGGGGTGCATCTTGAGGGAGGACTCGATCTGCTTGGGGGGCACTCCTTCTTCCAGCTGCGCCGCGGCGCTGCAGGCGCCGCGCAGGCGCGAGGCGAGGCCGTAGATCAGCCCGGTCACGTTCTCGCCCTGCACGATCAGTCTCTCGCCGATCCGCAGCGCGGCGGCCGCGTCGCCTTCGAGCAGGGCGTCGGAGAGGGACCAGACCGCCGCGTCGGAGGTGTCGGCGACCATCTCACCGAGGTCCCCGACCGTCACCTCACCGCCATCGCCCGCCCAGAGCGCCAGCCGCTCCAGCTCCTGGCGCAGGCGCAGCGGGTTGGCGCCCATGCGGTCGACCAGCATGCGGGCGGCCGCCGGCTCCAGCCGGTAGCCGAGCTGCTGGGCTTCGGCGACCAGCGTCCGCGGCAGCTCGCGCGCCTTCGGCGCCTCGAACTCGTGGATCTCCCCCCGCGCCGCCTTCACGGCAGCGGTCAGCTTCGCCGGCGACTTGGCGCGGGCGATCAGGACGAGGGTCAGCTCGGGAGGGAGGTCCGGCAGGGCGGCGACGACCGCCTCCAGCTGGCGATCGCGCCAGCGCTCGACCCCGTCGGCGAGCAGGTAGCGCCGGGAGCCCATCAGCGACATCGCCGGGATCGAGGCGAGCAGGGCGTCGTGATCGGGCGCCCCCTTCCCCTCGCCGGGCTCGAAGACCTCGAGCGCCGCCTCGCCGCCCTCGCGTTCGGCGCGCGCCCGCAGCCGCGCCCGGGTGGCGTCGATCTTCGCCTCGTCGGTTCCGGCGATCAGGTACAGCGAGCGCATCTCGGCCATCGGCCGAGTCTAGATCGCCGCCCGGCTCTCAGAGCCTGAGACAGCTTCTCAGTGCCAGTGGTGGCCGTGGCCGTGCCAGCGATTCTCGCCGGGCTGGCTCGACGAGTCTTCTTCGGCTTCATCCGCGGGCGGTTCGGCGACAGGCGGTGGAGTCGTGGCAGAAGGGGTCGTGGGGGCCGCGCGGTAGCCATGGGAATGCCCGTGTTCGGGGTAGTCGTGGCCGCTGGAGCTGTAGCCGTGGCCGCCGTAGTCGTGGCCGTGCTCTTCGTGGGAGTCCGGCGCTTCGTCGTCGCTCGACTGATCTTCGTCGTCCGAGCGGCCATGCCCGTTCCCACCATCGCCCTTGCCGCCGTCGTGGCCGTAGGCGTTGCCATCGCCGTTGCCGCCGCCGACGCCCGCGGTCACCGGCGGCGCCGAGGAGGGAGGCGCTTCGGAAGCAGTGGATTCGCTTGGGGGCGGAGCGGCTGCCACGACGGGGGTCGTGGTCGGCGCCGGGCTCGACGCGGCCGGGCTCGATGGCGGCGCCGGCGTCGTCGCGCCGTGGCGCGCCCTCGCGCCCGACTTGCCCCCGTTTGCGGCGGGTGGAGCCGAGCCGAGCCGGTGCGGCGCCGAGACGCCGGGGCCCGCGACCCCGCGAGGCGCCGCGGCGCCGGGTGCGCCAGCCCCCGTGGCCACCGAGCCGGAGCCGACCGCGGCGCGGCGAGCCGGAGCCGCCGGAGCCTTCAGCGCGGCGGCGTCGCTGACCGCCTCCCGTCCCCTGGGCGGGCCCTGGATCGGACCGAGGGGCAGGATCGGCCAGCCCTGGCTGGCGATCAGCGCGACGAACGCGAGGCTGAGCGCGGCCGTCGCCCCGAGCATCAGGAAGGTCGTGGTGCGCACACGATCGAGGAAGCTGTCGCCGCCGAGGCCGTGGGCGATGGCAAACCTGCCGAGGCGATGTCCGTATCTCTGGAGCACCTAATCAGCCATCGGCGAGACACCCGGAAGCAGTAGTCCTCGAGCGAGAAGGTTCGAATTTCGATTCGGCCATACGTTTAGATTAGTTTCTCTATTCGGTTTCTACCTCGAACGAACGGCCATGCACGTCGATCGTGACCGTCCCGTCGAGGTCAGTCCGCAATGTGCGGACGCCATGCGCCCTCAGAGTCGCGAGCGTCCCGGGGGTCGGGTGGCCGTAGGGATTCCCAGCGCCGACCGAGATCACAGCCAGCCGCGGGCGGGTCCGATCGAGCAGGGCCCCGAGCCCGGCGTCGTCGCTGCCGTGGTGGGCGACCTTGAGCACGTCGACCGGCCCGGGGTCGAGCGGCACCGACTCCGCCTCGGCGTCGGCGGTGAGCAGCATCGAAAAGCTCCGCCAGCGGGCGAGCAGGACGATCGCGAGCTGGTTCGGGTCGGTCCCCGGAGACGGGTCGGCGAGCAGCTCTCGCGGCGGCCAGAGGACGTCGAGGCGCAGCCCGCCGTCGCGCAGCTCATCCCCCTCGGCGACGCGCACCGGCTCCGTTCCGGCGTCTCTCGCCTCGGTCAGGGGAGCGCGGCCGAGGCGCGCGTAGAGGAGCCGGGCGACCGGCAGGCGCCCGAGCGTCTCCTCGATGCCGCCGACGTGGTCGGCCTGGTCGTGAGTCGCGACCGCCGCGCCGAGCCGGCCGACGCCGGCCGCGGCCAGCTTGGCGGCGAAGCCGTCGCCGAACGGACCGCCGTCGACCAGCACCGGGGCCGCGCCCGCCGGCTGCAGCAGGATCGCGTCGCCCTGCCCGACGTCGAGCACCTCGATCCGCAGCCCCGCGGCCGGCGCGGCGGTCCTCGCGCTCCCCGACGCCGAGCCGAGCGCGAACAGCGCCAGCGCGGCGATCGCCACCGCCAGCGCGGCGCCCGCCGCCCGCCGCGGCGCGACCCGCCCGGCCCGGGATGGGGCCGGGGAGGGATCCGGGCCGCCGCCGGCCCGTTTCCGCGCCGCCGCGAGGCGGCGATGACGAGCCCACCGAATCGTGGCGGCGACTCCGAGGCAGAGGCCGAGGTATGCGGCGAGAAGGCCGCCGAGGCCGAGGTGCAGGTGCAGCTCCGCCCAGCTCGGGCGCCCGCACCAGGCCGCGACCTGGGCGATGTAGGCGAGCGGGAGCGCGGCGAGGCCGTTGAGCGGCGCCAGCGGCAGGCCCGGGACCTGGGAGGCGGCCGCGGCGACCATCCCCAGCCACATCGCCGGCGCCACGGCCGGCAGCGCGAGCAGGTTGGCGAAGAGGGTCGTGGTCGAGAGCGATTCGAAGTGGAATGCGATCAGCGGCGCGGTGGCGAGGGTCGCGGCGACCGTCACCCCGATCCCCTCGGCGAGGGCCCGCCGCAGGGCGCCCGCCCCGATCCGGCCGGCGATCGCGTCGCGCAGCGGCGAGGCGAGGGCGAGGATCCCGAGCACCGCGGCGAAGCTGAGCTGCCAGCCGACGTCCCCGGCGACGCCCGGGTCGATCGCCAGCGTCACCCCGAGGGCGAGCGCCAGCGCGTAGAGGCGCGACGCGCGCCGCCCGGCCAGCGTCGCCAGCACCCCGGCCGCTCCCATCACGCCGGCTCGCTGGATCGACGGGCCGGCGCCGGCGAGCGGCACGTAGAGGGCGATCAACCCCAGCACCCAGACCAGGCGCTCCCGCAACGGGATGCCGAGCGCGCCGAGCAGCGGCATCGCCAGCAGCGCGAGCAGGGTCACGTTCTCGCCGGAGACGGCGAGCAGGTGGCTGAGGCCGGAGCGTCGGAAGTCTTCGACCGTGCGCGCGTCGACCGCTTCGTCCTCGCCGAGCACGAACCCCCGCGCGAGGGCCGCCTCCCGCGCCGGCATCCCGCGGCCGAGCCCTTGCTCGGCGCGCTGGCGGATCTCGCCGCCGCGGGCGATCGCCAGCGCGACCAGGACGGCGATCCCGACCAGGACCGGCAGGGAGGGGCGCGGCGAGCCCATCCGGCCTCAGGGCTGCAGCCGGGCGCGCAGCGCCTCCATCGTCGCCGGCCCGATCCCGGAGATCTGGTCGAGCTGGTCGACCGAGGAGAGGCCGCCGTGCTGTTCGCGGAATTCGACGATCTGGCCGGCGGTGACCGGGCCGATGCCGTCGATCGTGTCGAGCTGCTCCGCCGTCGCCGTGCCGAGGCTGATCGGCCCTTCTTCGCTCCCCGCGGCGGCCGAGGCGGCAGCGCCGCCGGGCGTCCGCTCGGGGATCACGACCTGCTGGCCGTCGGCGAGGCGGGCGGCGAGATTGACCGCTTCCAGCTCCCCCTGCGGGCTGGCGCCCCCCGCCCGCTGAACCGCGTCGTCGACGCGGCTGCCCGCCGGCAGCCGGTAGACGCCCGGACGGGCGACGGCGCCGGTCACGTCGACGACGAGGTCGCCCGCCTGGCCACTGAGCGTGAAGCCGCCGCCGGAGGAGGACGACGACGATGACGAGCCCGTGCTCGCCGCGAAGGAGGATTCGGCGCCGCCCTCGGAGCGGATCGCCCGCGCGCCGATCAGCAGCAGCGCGACCGCAACGGCTCCGTAGACGACCACCTGGCTCCTGCTCAGCTCGGGCATGACCCGAAGCCTCGGTCATCTCGGCGCACGTGTGGCGCGCGGAAACGAACGATTCGGTGAAGCCTCTGTGCGCTAAATCTCGTCGTCGTCGTCGTAGCCGGCGACCTCGGCCAGCTGGTCGCTGTAGAGCTCGGCGGCGGCGACCGGCGGCGACTGGATTGAGAGGCAGGCCAGCTCGGCGTCTCCGTCGTTGGCGACCGAGTGCTCGGTGGCGGGCGGGACGAGGATCAGGTCCCCCTCCCCCACCTTCTGGGTGTCCCCGGCGACGGACATCGTGCCCGTGCCCCTGACGACGACGTAGGCCTGCTCGGCCTCCTCGTGGGAGCGCAGCGTCTGCCGGACGCCGGCGGGCACCGTCAGCCAGGTGACCGAGAGGTTGCGCGCGCCGAGTTCCCCCGCGTCCATGAGCACGTGGGCGCTGAGCCGGTGCCACTCCTCGACCGGTGCGTCCGTGAGTCGCCTGACGAGCATCGGCGAGGCTTTCTAGCAAAGGCGGGCGGCGGCGTGCGAGGCGGTCGCCTACCTGACCACGAGATTGACCAGCTTGCCGGGCACGACGATCTCCTTCACGACCTCTTTCCCGTCGAGGTGGCGGGCGACCTTCTCGCTCGCCCGCGCCAGCGCCAGCAGCTCCTCCTCGGAGGCGTCGGCGGCGGCCTCGATCCGGTCGCGCAGCTTGCCGTTGACCTGGACGACCAGGGTGACCGTGTCGCTGGCCAGCAGCTCCGGGTCGGCCGCCGGCCAGGGCTGCTCCCAGGCCCGCTCGCCGGTCAGCCGCTCGAACACCTCGGCGCCGAGATGGGGGGCGAAGGGGAAGATCAGCGAGGCTGCGGTCGCCGTCGCGAAGCGCAGCGCCGCCTCCCCGGCGGGCTCGCCGTAGAGGCCGTCCTTGAGCCGGTAGGCGTCGTTGACCAGCTCCATCACCGCCGAGATCGCGGTGTTGAACTGGAAGCCGCGCTGGAAGTCGCGGGTCACCTTGTCGATCGCCCAGTGGGCCTTGGCGAGCAGCTCGCGCGCCTCGCCGGCCGCTGGCGAGTTATCGGCCATGTGAGCCGATGGGTCGCCATCGGGCTCCGCGGTCCGCTCCTCTACCTCCCCGCACAGCCGCCAGAGGCGGGAGAGGAAGCGGTTGACGCCCTCGACGCCCTCGTCGGTCCAGTCGCCGCCGCGCTCCGGCGGGCCCATGAAGCAGACGTAGGTGCGGGTGGTGTCGGCGCCGTAGCGCTCGACGTACTCGCCCGGGCTCACCGTGTTGCCCTTCGACTTCGACATCTTCGCCCCGTCGCGGGTGATCATCCCCTGCGCGAAGAGGTTGGCGAAGGGCTCCTGGATCTCGAGCTGGCCGAGGTCGGCGAGCGCCTTGGTGAAGAAGCGCGCGTACATCAGGTGCAGGATCGCGTGCTCGACCCCGCCGATGTACTGGTCGACCGGGAGCCAGTGGTCGGCGGCGGCGCGGTCCCAGGCGGCCTCGGCGTTGTGGGCGTCGAGGTAGCGGATGAAGTACCAGGAGGAGTCGACGAAGGTGTCCATCGTGTCGGTCTCGCGGCGGGCGGGGCCGCCGCAGCGCGGGCACTCGGTGGCCACCCAGTCCTCGGCGGCGGCGAGCGGGCTCTTTCCCTGCGGCGCGTAGTCCTCGATCTCGGGCAGCTCGACCGGCAGCTGGTCCGCGGGGACCGGGACGATCGCCGGCGCGCCCTCCTCGCCGCAGGCATCGCAGTAGACGACCGGGATCGGCGCCCCCCAGTAGCGCTGGCGGGAGACCAGCCAGTCGCGCAGCCGGTAGTTGATCGCCGCTTTGCCGCGGCCTTCGGAGGCGAGCCAATCGACGATCTCGGCGTAGGCCTCGCGGTTGCCCTTGCCGTCGAAGCGGCCGGAGTTGGTCATCTGGCCGTCGCCGGGGTAGGGCAGCCCCCTGGCGTCGCGCGAGAGCTCGGGATCCTCGCCCTCGATCACACGCTCGATCGGCAGCTCGAACCTGCGAGCGAACTCGTAGTCGCGGCTGTCATGGCCGGGCACCGCCATGATCGCCCCGGTCCCGTACTCCATCAGCACGTAGTCGGCGACGAACATCGGGATCGACTCGCCGTTGACCGGGTTGACGACGGAGCGGCCGAGCGGCACGCCGGTCTTCTCGCGGTCCTCGGCGCCGCGCTCCTCGGCCGACTCGCGGGCGATCCGGTTGACGTACTCGCGCACCTCCCGCTCGGCCGGCGTGCCGGCGACGAGGCGCTCCAGGTCGGGGTGCTCGGGGGCGAGGACGAAGAAGGTGGCGCCGAACAGGGTGTCGGGGCGGGTGGTGAAGACGGGGAAGTCGAGGCCGGCCTCCTCGCAGCGGAAGACGACCTCGGCGCCCTCGGAGCGGCCGATCCAGTTGCGCTGCATCGTGATCACGTGCTCGGGCCAGGACTCGAGCAGATCGAAGCCGGCGAGCAGCCGGTCGGCGTAGTCGGTGATGCGGAAGAACCACTGCTCGAGCTTGCGCTGTTCGACCGGGGTGCCGCAGCGCTCGCAGCGCCCGTCGACCACCTGCTCGTTGGCGAGCACGGTCGCGTCCTTGGGGCACCACTGGACCGGCGCCTCGGTGCGGTAGGCGAGGCCGCGCTCGAACAGCCGCAGGAAGATCCACTGGGTCCAGCGGTAGTACTCGGGGGTGTGGGTGCCGAGCTCGCGCGACCAGTCGATCGAGATCCCCCACTCGCGGAACTGGCGCCGGAAGGACTCGATCGAGCGCTCGGTCGCCTCGCGCGGCGGCTCGCCGGTCTTGATCGCGTTGTTCTCCGCCGGCAGCCCGAAGGCGTCGTAGCCCATCGGGTGGATCACCTCGAAGCCGTGCCGGCGGCGGAAGTGCGCGATCGCATCGCCGACCGCGTAGCACTTCAGGTGCCCGACGTGCGGCTCTCCCGAGGGGTAGGGCAGCATCTCGAGCACGTAGGACTTCGGCTTGCTCGCGTCATGGCCGGGCTGCCCGGGATTGGCGACCTCCCAGGTCTTCTCGTCGGCCCATACCTGCTGCCACTTCCGCTCTATCGCTTTCGGGTCGTACGCGGCCATCAGGCCGCGATCTTATGAGGCGTGCCCGGGGAGGGCCGGGCGCCCCTCACGCAACCGGGGAGATCGCGCGGAGGATGTGGGGCCAGACGTAGACCTCGACCGTGGCGGCGAGGATCAGCGTCGGGATCGCGAGGGCGACGGTGATGAAGGTCGCGGCGAGGAGCTGGTTCCACTCGCCGCGGCGGCTCGCTATGAGCCACGCTGCAAGCGGCAGGAAGAGCGCCGCCAGCTCGGGAATCGCGTGCGGGAGGACGCTGAGGATGAGGGCGAGGCGGGTGATGTGCAGCTGGTAGGCGATCGTCGAGCCCTGGAAGCCGAGGTAGAAGGCCTGGGTGGAGAGCGAGAAGATCGTCACCGCGCAGACGAAGAGGATCGCCAGCTCGCCCGCCTTGACGTGGATCCAGCGCGAGAGTCCGGTCCGCTGCTCGGCGGCGATCGGCATCGAGGCGCCGGCGATGAAGCCGGCGACGCAGGCGGTCGCGTGCAGCGCCAGCACGGTGCCGTTGCGCAGCAGGATCGGCAGCAGGTCGCCGGGGTCGGACCCTTCGGTCAGGCCCGGCAGGTGGATCGGCGTGATGTCCGGGGTCAGCATCCCGGCGACGAACCAGGTCGCCGCGAGCAGGGTCAGCGCGATCGCCAGGCTCAGCGCCACCCAGCCTCGCAGGACCGCCCACGGCCGCTCGCCCCACGCGCCCAGGGTCTCGCGCGTGTCCCGCATCCCGTGCGAGAGCACGTGCTGATTCGCAACGCTCATCGCTCAATCATCGGCAGGCGCGGCGATCGCTTTGAGATCGGGCGGGCAGAGCCGGGCCACCGGGCGCCCCCAGCGCGTGACCTGCACCTCGCCGCCACCCTCCGCGCGCCGAACATATTGCGCGAGCTTCGCGTAGAACTCGTCCATGCCGACCGTCGACTCCAGGGCGGAGAACCGATTCCGATCCGGGAAGCTCAGCTCGATCGATCCGGCCGAAGATGGAGCTGGAGGGATTCGAACCCTCGACCTACGCGCTGCCAGCACGTCGCTCTTCCCCTGAGCTACAGCCCCTAGCTCGTAATCAGCTGCGTAGTTTATCGCGGCGCGCTGGTTGTTCCGCGGCGCTGAGGTCCGCAGATGAATCATGTGCCGGCCGGTGACCATCGCCGCCGGCAGCAGATAGCACTGACGGAGGTCATCGCAGTACGCCCCCAGCAGATCGAACTCACCGTCGCGATAGGTGCTCCTGACGTTGCCGCGCCGGTTGGTTCGACAGCGCGCGACGTGGATTTGAACGACGTCGCCGTCATGCCGAGCCCACTTGCACTGAACCCTGAAAAGTCCGCCGCCGATTTCGAGTGCCAGGTCATACCGCTCGTGCTCCGTTAGCGGTTTCAGCACCGACAGGCCGAGGCGCGCCGCCTCGGTGGCGATCGCCAGCTCGGCGACGTTGCCCTTGTGATTGGAGTCCGCGACGAACATCTGTTCGCAGACAATACAATGCGGGGCGGCGGAACCCCTGTCGGGGCAGGCCCTACGCGGCGCGCTGCTCGGGGCCCTGGTCCTCGTCGACGTCGAGGATCAGGGAGTCCGGGGCGTTGTGGCGGACGCGGAACTCGAGCGCCGAGCGCTGCTCCAGCTCGCGCAGCAGCTCGACCGGCTGGCTCAGGTTCATCGAGAGGGTCGCCCGGCCGTCGGAGAAGCGCTCGACCGAGATCTCCGAGGCGCCGATCTGGCCCATCGCGTCCTCGAAGCCGACCAGTTGCGAGAAGTCCCCGAGCGGGCCGATCTCGAGCCTGACCCGGCCCTCGAACAGCCCGTCGCCACTCGGGTCGTGGCCGTTGCCGCCGGCGGTCGCCTCTCCGGCGGCGGGGTAGGCGTCGGTCAGCTCCTTCACCCGCCTGCTCACCTCGACCGCCTCGCGCAGCGCTTTCATCCGGATCCGCGTCGCCTGGCCGCGGGCCTGGCTCTGGATCTCCTCCAGCCGCGCCGAGACCGCATCGAGCGAGGCGATGCCGCGGTCGTGGCGCTCGTTCGCCTCGCGTAGCCGCTCGCCGAGGCCGCGGATCTCCCGCTCGCGCTCCAGCACCATCCCGGAGAGCGAAGCCGCCTCGGCTTCCAGCTCGGCGATCGTCTCCGCCTGCCGCAGGCAGGCGGCCGCGGCGCCCTCCAGGGCGCCGATCCGCGAGTCGCGAGCCGAAAGCGCGGCGTCTACATCGCCACGCCGGTAGCCGAAAAGGGCCCGCTTGAAGCTCCCCATGCGCGGCACCGTAAGGGCCCCTTCGGACGGATTTCGCAGCGGCACGCCGCCAGGGCCCCGAACCGGGCTGCCGGCGGCCGCCGGGCGAGCTCAGGCGCTCGCGGCCGAGGACGCCTCGGGTTGGCCGAGATCGAGCTCCAGCCGCGGCGCCTCGCGCCAGAGGTCCTCGAGCTGGAAGCGCTCGCGCGCCTCCGGCGTGAACACGTGCAGCACGCAGTCGAGGTAGTCGAGGACGATCCAGCCGTCCCCGCCGGCGCCGTCGACGCCGCCCGGCAACAGGCCTGTCTCGCGCTTCAGCTGCAGCCGCACCTCATCGACGATCGCCTTCGCCTGGCGCTCGTTGCGCGCCGTGCAGATCGTGAGGAAATCGGTGTAGGAGACGAGCTTGCGCATGTCGAGGACGACGACGTCCTCGGCCTTTTTCGAGTCGGCGAGCTCGGCCAGCCGCCGCGCCAGCTCCTCGGGACGCGGCGCGCTCACGAGTAGATCCCCTTCTCCTCGATGAAGCGGGCGACCGGCTCCGGGACCAGATACCGCAGCGGCCTCCCCCGCGCCGCCCGCTCCCGCACGGCCGAGGAGGAGACGCCGAACTGGGGCATCTCCAGCATCGTCGCCCGCCCCGCGGCACCGAGGCTGCGCATCACCGCACCAACCTCGGCGTCGGAGACGCCCGAGCGGCGCGCCACCGCCAGCCGCGCCAGCTCGACCACGCGCTCCGGCCGGCGCCAGCTCTCCAGGCCCACGGCGGCGTCCGCGCCCATCACGAACACCAGCTCCGTGTCGCCCCGTTCCTTGCCAAGCAGCTCCAAGGTCTCATACGTGTAAGACGGGCCCTCGCGCTCCACCTCCAGGGTCGAGACCGAGAAGCGGGGGTCGTCGGCGGCGGCGAGCCTGGTCATCGCCAGCCGCAGCTCCCGGCCCGGGTCGTCGACGATCCGCTTGTGCGGCGCCTCGCCGGTCGGCACCAGCACCACCTCGCCGAGCCCGAGCTGCCAGAGCGCCTCCTGGGCCAGCGCCAGGTGACCGAGGTGGGGCGGGTTGAAGGCCGACCCCAGCACCCCGATCCCGGCGCCCCCCTCGCTATTCACGCACCTGGCCGTCGCCGCGCGCCACGTACTTGAAGGTGGTCAGCTCGCGCATCCCGATCGGCCCGCGCGCGTGCAGCTTCTGGGTCGAGTTGCCGATCTCCGCCCCCATCCCGTACTCGAAGCCGTCGGTGAAGCGGGTCGAGGCGTTGACGTAGACGGCGGCGGCGTCGACGCCGGTGGCGAACTCCTCCGCCGCCTCCTCCGAGGCGGTGACGATCGCCTCGGAGTGGCCGGTGCCGTGCCGGTTGACGTGGTCGACCGCGTCGGCGACCGAGTCGACCACGGCGACCGCCATCTTCAGCCCCAGGTACTCGGTGTCCCAGTCGCGCTCGCTCGCCGCGCCGACCTCCACCTCGCCGGACAGCCCGCGCACCCGCTCGTCGCCGACCAGCTCGACGCCGGCCGCGTGGAGGTCGGCGAGGACGGCGGGCAGGAAGCGCTCGGCGATCGCGGCGTCGACCAGCAGCGTCTCCGCCGCGTTGCAGACGCCGGGCCGCTGCACCTTCGCGTTGACGGCGATCCGCCGCGCCATCTCCGGGTCGGCTTCGGCGTGGACGTAGACGTGGCAGTTGCCGGCCGCCGCGTACATCACCGGCACCGTCGCGACGTCCTTGATCGCCGCCTTCAGGCCCTCGCCCCCGCGCGGGATCAGCAGGTCGACCAGCCCGTCCTGGGTCGCCAGCTCGGCCAGCTCCTCGCGGCCCCCGGCGAGCAGCGTCACCGCGTCCTCGGGCAGGCCGACCTCGGCCAGCGCCTCGCGAACGATCGCCGCCAGCGCCCCGTTGGAGCGCTCGGCGTAGCGTGAGCCGCGCAGGACGATCGCGTTGCCGCTCTTGATCGTCAGCGCGGCGCAGTCGACGGTCACGTTCGGGCGCGCCTCGTAGGCGACCGCGACCACCCCGAGCGGCACCCGCAGCTTGCGCAGGTCGAGCCCGCTCGCCAGGGTCCGGTGCTCGAGCTCCTCGCCCACCGGGTCCTCGAGCGCGGCGACGACCCTCGCGCCCTCGGCCATCGCCGCCACCCGCTCCGGCGTCAACATCAGCCGGTCGCGCAGCGCATCCGTCAGCCCCGCCGCCCGCTCGTCGGCGAGGTCGGCGGCGTTCGCCTCGAGGATCTCCGCGGCCCGCTCCTCCAGCAGCCGCGCGGTCGCCTCCAGCGCGGCGTCCTTCGCGGCGGTCGGGGCGGCGGCCAGGCTCCGCGCCGCGCGCTTCGCGGCGGCGCAGGTCCCGGCCACGCCGGTGGTGGTCACAGCCATGCGGGAAGGGTAGCTGGGGACCGCGGGCGCGTCCGGGTCAGAGCAGGACGAAGCGGTCGCGGTGGATCACCTCGTCGGCGGCGTGGGGAAGCAGCTCGCGCACCGCGTCGCTCTTCATCCCCTTCACCCGGGCCAGCTCGCGGGCGGAGTAGTCGCTGATGCCCTTGCCGATCAGCTCGCCGCCGGCGGTGACGTCGACCGCGTCGCCGGCCTCGAAGCCGCCGTCGACCGCGGCGATCCCGACCGCCAGCAGGCTGGAGCCGGCCTCGCGCAGGACCCGGGCCGCGCCGGCGTCGACCTGCAGCCTCCCCCGCGAGGGCTTCGCGTATTTGAGCCAGAGCTTGAAGCTCGAGGCCCTGCCGGCGCCGGCGGCGAAGCGGGTGCCGGCGGGCTCGCCCGCCACGGCGGCGCTCAGGGCGCCCGGCTTGGTCCCGTTGCAGATCACCGCCGGGATGCCGGCCTCGCTTGCCATCTCGGCCGCGGCGACCTTGCTGCGCATGCCGCCGGAGCCGAAGGCCGAGGTGCGGTCGCCGATCTCGAGGCCGGCGAGGTCGGAGAAGTCCTCGACCTCGGCGATCAGCTCGGCTTCCGCGTCGAGGTGGGGATCGGCGCCGTGCAGGCCGTCGACGTGGGTGAGCAGGACCAGCAGGCGGGCGTCGAGCAGCACCGCGACCTGCGCGGCGAGGAAGTCGTTGTCGCCGAAGTTGATCTCGTCGGTCGCGGTGGTGTCGTTCTCGTTGACGACGGGCACCACGCCCCACTCGAGCAGACGCCGCAGGGTCTGGCGGGCGTTGAGGTAGTTGGTGCGGGCGGCGATGTCGGCGGCGGTCAGCAGCACCTGCGCCGCCCTGGTGCCGTCGGAGGACAACCGGCTCTCGTAGGCGCGGAAGAGGTCGCCCTGGCCGACAGCCGAGGCGGCCTGCAGCTCGTCCATCGCGCGCGGGCGCGCCGGCAGCCCCATCAGCCGGATCCCGCGGGCGATCGCGCCGGAGGTGACCATCGCCACGCGCTCCCCGCCACGCTCCAGCGCGCTCACCTGCTCGCAGACGGAATCGAGCACGTCGGCGCGCAGCTCGCCGTCGTCGGCGGCGACGATCGAGGACCCGAGCTTGACGACCACGGTCATGGCCAGGGCAGTCTACGAGCGACCCCCCACTCGTCGGGGTGGGGCCGTTGCCGGGCCGGCTGGACGTATGTACCCTGGCTGGGAAGGTGAAAGTTCTCGCAGCATTGGCATCCGCGCTCGCCCTCGCCGGGTACGGCGCGGTCATCGCGGCGCCATCAGCCGGGGCGCACCAAGCGCCGGCGGCGAAGAAAGCGAGGTGCAAGAAGCCGCACCGGGCGGGCCCGAGGAAGCGCCGCAAGTGCCGCAAGCACCCCAAGACCGTTTTCCCGACTCAGGCGCCTGTGCCCCCACCCGTGCCGACCCCGCCGCCGCTCAACGAACGACCCCTCCCCCCAGAGCCTCCTCCCATCGAAACGGAAAGCGACTTCACCCCGGCGACGATCTACGAAATCGCCAAGGGCGAAGTGGCGGACGAAGCGAAAGCCCATCTGTCCCACGCGCTCGTCACCGCGGTCGCCAGCGACGGTAAGACCGCCTGGGTGGGGATGGAGCCAACGGATGTCGACTACGAGGGGCCGAGCTACTCCGGCCTGCAGATCGACCTCTCGGCGATCTCGCCGACGCCGCTCGCCGTCGGCGATCGGGTCGCGATCGACGGCAGCGTCGTGAAAGCCCAGACCGGCAATTGGATCGCGGCCGCCGCCGTCGCCGTCGAATCGAGCGGCGAGCCGGTCGCCCCGCTCGAAGTCAGCGCCGAAAGCCTCACCGCCGCCGGACAGATGGAGCCGCTCGACGCGGTCCTGGTCGAGGTCCCGACCCAGACGCTCGAAGAAGACACCGGCGCCGAATGGGCGATGAGCGGCGGCTTCGTCGTCGCCGGCGACATCATGGGCGAACTCCCCGAGGGCGCCTTCCTGGAAGGGACAGTGTTCGCCTGGCTCGCCGGCGTCGCCGACACCCTCGGCTCCGGCCCCCGGCTGCTCCCGCGCGGCATCGAAGACTTCGGCCTCTCGCCGTAGATGGCCGCCGCCCTCGGCTGGGGCGCCCTCGCCGCCAGCTCCCTCGTCCTCGGCGCTCTGCTCAGCTTCGCCCGCCGCTGGTCCTCGCGGCAGATCGGCTTCGTGCTCTCCTTCGGCGCCGGCGCCCTGATCAGCGCGGTCAGCTTCGAGCTCGCCGAGGAGGGGTTCGGCCTCGGCGGCGCGGGCTTCACCGGGCTCGGGCTCGGGGCGGGGGCGCTCACCTACTTCGCCCTCGACGGCAGGATCGCCCGCCGCTACGCCACCGGCCGCGGGCGCCAAGGCCGCGCGGAGGGGACGGGGAGCGGAACGGCGCTCGCGCTCGGCGCCTTCCTCGACGGCATCCCCGAGCAGGCGGTCCTCGGCATCAGCCTGGCTGGCGGAAAAGGCGTCGGGGTGGCGCTGCTGGTCGCGATCTTCGTCTCCAACCTGCCCGAGGCGATGGGCTCCGCCGAGGACATGCGCGAGGCCGGAACCTCGCGGGAGGCGATCCTGCGCCTCTGGATCGCGGTCGCCGCGATCTGCGTCCTCGCCACGGTCGCCGGCTACGCGATCGCCGACAACGTCTCGGGCGATATGCAGGCCGCGATCGACGGCTTCGCCGCCGGCGCCCTGCTGGTGATGCTGATCGACTCGATGATCCCCGACGCCCGCGCCGACGCCGGCCGCGCCGCCGGCCTCGTCACCGTGCTCGGCTTCGCCGTCGCCGCGGCCCTCTCGAACCTCTCCTGACGCGACGCTCAGACGTGCAGCTCGAACTCGTGCTCGCCGATGCGGACGTCGTCGCCGGGCTCGAAGCCGGCGCGGGTGAGGGCGGCGATCACGCCGATCTCGCCGAGCCGCTGCTCGAGGTAGGCGAGCGCTTCCTCGTTGGCCACGTCGTGGCGCTCGAACAGCAGCTCGACGCCGCGGCCGAGCACGCGGAAGCCGCCGTCCTCCTCCCGCTCGACCCGGTAGCCGCCCTCCCCCACCGGCCGGTAGACCCGGTGCTCGGCCTCGAACTCGCCCGCGGGCGCGGGCGGCTCCTCCGGCCGCGCCGGGCGGAGGGCCGGGAGCTCCGCCAGGAGCCGGCGGCGCAGCTCGTCGAGCCCCTCGCCGGTCGCCGAGGAGACCGCGAGCACCCCGAGCACGCTGTCGCCGAGGCGCTCGCGCCAGGCCGAGACGGCGGCGTCGACCTCCTCCGGGGGAAGCAGGTCGCGCTTGCTCAGGGCGACCAGCTCGGGCAGCCGCTCGAGCCCCGCCCCATGCGCCGCCAGCTCCGCCCGCACGGTCTCGTAGCTGCGCTCCGGGTCGCCCTCGGGCGGGGAGAGATCGACCAGGTGGACGAGCAGCGAGCAGCGCTCGACGTGGGCGAGGAACTCGTGCCCGAGCCCGGCGCCGTCGGCGGCGCCCTCGATCAGGCCTGGGATGTCGGCGATCACAGCCTGGCGCTCCTCGTCTTCGATCGTCCCCAGAACCGGCGAGAGGGTGGTGAACGGGTAATCGGCGACCTTCGGCGCCGCGCGCGTGACGCGCGCAAGCAGAGAGGACTTTCCGGCGTTCGGCAAGCCGACCAGGCCGACGTCCGCCAGGAGCTTCAGCCGCAGCTCGATCCAATCCGCCTCGCCGGCGGTCCCCTTCTCGGCGAAGCGCGGCGCCTGCCGGGTCGAGGTGGCGAAGCGCTTGTTGCCGCGGCCGCCGCGGCCGCCGTGGGCGACGACCGCCCGCTGCCCCGGCTCGACCAGGTCGACCGAGCTGCCGTCGACCGACGTCGCCTGCGTCCCCGGCGGCACCTCGATCAGCCGGTCCTCGCCGCGCCCCCCCTGCCGGTTCGAGCCTTCGCCGTGCCTTCCGCGCCCGCCGCGGAAGTGCCGGCTCCCTTTCAGCGCCCCGAGATCCCGCCGCGAGGCATCGCAGACGAGCACCACGTCCCCCCCATGGCCCCCGTCACCACCGTCCGGGCCACCCCTGGGCACATGCGCCTCGCGCCGGAAGCTCACGCACCCGTTCCCGCCGCCTCCGCCCTCAACCCAGATCTTCGCCTTGTCGTACACGGCCAGAGAGGGTAGTTGGACCGCGGCAGTCCTTTGTCCGGCTATACCTGACAAAGGACTGCCGCGCTCTGCTGAGCCGGGGCGATTGAGCCCGGGAGGAGGGGCCGGGGGTCCCTCTCATGAGCGGCGTCCTGATTTTCGCAACGCTGAGTCAGCGAGAGATGCGGCGTTAAAGGCGAAAATCCCAGCGAAATGAGAGGGACCCCCGGCCCCTCCCCACCCGCTCAGTCGTCGGCGAGGACGCTGACCGTGCGGCCCTTGCGGGCCGGCTTGAAGTCGACCAGGCCGGGTCGGGTGGCGAAGATCGTGTGGTCGCGCCCGATCCCGGTGCCGTCGCCCGGCCAGAACCGGGTGCCGCGCTGGCGCACGATGATCTCGCCGCCGCTCACACGCTGGCCCGCGAACACCTTGACCCCGAGCATCTTGGGGTTCGATTCGCGGCCGTTGCGGCTCGATCCGAGGCCTTTCTTATGAGCCATCGGCGGCCTCTTTCTTCGCGGCGGCTTTTTTGGCCGGGGCTTTTTTCGCAGCTGGTTTCTTCTCGGACGCCGGTTTGTCGGCCGCCGCTTTGGTGGCCGGCTTCTTCGCCGCCGCTTTCTGCAGCTTCAGCTCGGTCACCTCGAGCTTGGTCAGCTCCGAGCGGTGGCCGGCGCGCCGCCGGTAGCCCTTCTTCGCCTTGTATTTGAAGACTTTGATCTTCGGCCCGCGCAGGTGCTCGGCCACCTTCGCCTCGACCTTGACCTGCTCCAGCTCCTTCGGCGCGGCGAGGACATCGCTGTCGCGGAACAGCACCGGCTTGAGCGCGACCTTGTCGCCCTCCTTGGCGTCGAGGCGGTCGACGAGCAGGGAGGTGCCCTGCTCGACCTTGTACTGCTTGCCGCCGCTTTCAACCACCGCGTACATGCTCAATCGTCGTCCTTGCCGGTCTGTTTGGCGCGCGAACTCCCCCGGCCGCCCCTGCGGCCGCGGCTGCGTTTGCGCGAAGCAGCGCCGGAGTGTAGCTCGGAGCCGTCTTCCGCCGCCGCGCCGTCGCCGTTGGAGGAATCGGCGCCCAGCAGCGATGCGATCGCCGCCGAGCGCTCCACCTCCTCGATCCGCACCAGCTTGCGCTCGCCGACGAAGCGCCCGCCGCCGGTGATGCTGACGATGTAGGAGTCGATCCTCGCAACCGCGTCGTCGGCGTTGTACATGTGCGGCTCGTCGATCTTCACCAGCACCTCCTCGCCGACCTTGAACGGCAGCGCCCGCTCCTCGATCGCCTCCCGCTCGCCCGCTTCGACCAGCTCGAAGGTGGCGATCGAGAGCGCGTCGCCGCCCTCGAAGTGGAAGCGCTTGCCGGTCTCCTCCTCGAACTCGAGCAGGCCGCTGTCGGGGTCGGTCAGCTCCGCCGCCACCTTGGGGTTGACCCGGATCAGGAACGCCTCGTCGTCGGGGTGCTCGGCGACCAGGTCGCGCAGCTTGCGCATCCCCTCCAGCGCCACCGTCTCCGCCGAGAGGACGACCCCCTCGCCGACGCAGGTCGGGCAGGGGACGGTGAGGATCTCGCGCACCCCGTCGGTGACGTTCTGCCGGGTCATCTCGACCAGGCCCAGCGGCGAGAGCTCGACCACGTAGCTCTTCGACTTGTCGGCGTCGAGCGCTTTGCGCATCGTCTTCAGCACCTTGTCGCGGTTGCTGGCCCGCGCCATGTCGATGAAGTCGATGACGATGATCCCGCCGATGTCGCGCAGCCGCAGCTGCCGCACGACCTCCTCGGCGGCCTCGGTGTTGACTCTGGTGATCGTCTCCTCGAGGCCGCCCTTGCCGCGCCCGGTGAAGCTGCCGCTGTTGACGTCGATCACGGTCAGCGCCTCGGCGTAGTCGATCATCAGGTAGCCGCCGGAGGGCAGGTCGACCCGCCGGCTCAGGGTCGACTCGATCTCCTCGTCGATCTTCCATTTCTCGAACAGCGGCTTCTGGCCCTGGTAGAGCTCGACGCCCTCGACCAGCTCCGGCGCGGTCCGCTGGAAGAAGCCGGTGACCCGCTCGAACTGCTTCTCGGAGTCGATCACCGCTTTCTCGAACTCGTTGAGGAAGACGTCGCGCAGCACCCGCACCGGCAGGTCGGCCTCCTGGAAGGCCATCGCCGGCGCCTTCGCCGCCTCCACGCGGCGCTCGAGCACCTCGTTCAGCCGGTGCAGGTAGGCGATCTCCCGCACGAAGTCGGATTTCTTCGCGCCGTGGGCGGCGGTGCGGACGATCAGGCCGCCCGGGCCTTTTTTGTAGAGCCGGTCGACCATCTTGCGCAGCCGGTCGCGCTCGGAGTCCGAGAGCCTGCGGCTGACCCCGACGCCGCTCCCCTGCGGCGCGAAGACGAGGTAGCGGCCGGCGATCGAGACGTTCATCGAGAGCCGCGCGCCCTTCGACTTCAGCGGGTCCTTGACCACCTGGACGAGGATCTCCTGCCCCGGTTTGATCAGCTCGTTGATGCGCCGCCCGGTGCCGCGGCCGCGCCTCGGCGCCTGCTCGCCCCCGGGCAGGACGATCTCGTCGACGTGGAGGAAGCCGTTGCGCTCGAGGCCGATGTCGACGAAGGCGGCCTCCATGCCGGGAAGGACGTTGTCGACCTTCCCCTTGTAGATGTTGCCGACGATCGAGCGGCGGCCGCGGCGCTCTATGTAGAGCTCCGCGATGTCGCGTTTGCCGCCTTTCGTCTTCGACTCGAGGACGGCGACACGGGTCTCGCCGCGCTCGGCGGAAACCAAAATCGTTTTCTTCATTGATTCAGCTCAGTTCGGTTTGGTACGCGGGCCGGCGACCTCACGGGTCACCAGCCGAACCTTCCCCTCTGGCTGACATGCGCCTGGATGGCGATGCTCTGAAGAACTCCGACCGCGAGAAAGGTGGCGAGCACGGAGGAACCCCCGTAGCTCATCAGCGGCAAGGGGATGCCGGTTATCGGCATGATGCCGAGGTTCATCCCCACGTTGACGAAGACCTGGAACAGCAGCGAGACGGCGATGCCGCCCGCGACCAGGATCCCGTAGGAGTTCTTCGAGAGCGTCACGATCCGCAGCGCCCGCCAGAGAAGCAGGGCGTAAAGGGATAGGACGAACGCGGCGCCCATGAACCCGTAGCGCTCGCCGATCACCGCGAAGATGAAGTCGGTGCTGCGCTCGGGAACGAAGTCGAGCCGCGTCTGGGTGGCGCGATCGCCACGGCCGGTTTTCTTACCGGCGCCGATGGCGGTCACCGCCTGGTGCTGCTGATAGCCGGCGCCGCGCACGTCTTCGCTCGGGTGCAGGAACGAGGTGAGCCTCTGTTCCTGGTAGCCCTTGAGGACCGGATGCCCGAGAGCGGGCGCCACGATCATGACGAGCGCGATCAGCGCGGCTATCGCCCCGCCGATGACCCCGAGGTGCGTCCAGGGGACGCCCCCGAAGTACATCACGGCGAGGGTGGCGACCACGAGCACCAGAGCGGTGCCGAGGTCGGGCTGCAGGAAGACGAACGCAGCCGGTGCGAGGCCGAGGCAGAGGTAGCGCACCGTGCGCTGCCCCGGCGAGCCTCGCCTGGCGCCGTCGATGACGAAGCCGGCAAGCGCCAGGACCAGCAGGAGCTTGCCCAGCTCAGACGGCTGGAAGCTGAAGAAGGGGAGTTCGAAGGCGCGCCTCGAGCCGCGCGCGGCGAAGCCGAAGACGAAGATCAGCGCGACACTGGCGCAGAGGAAGGTGTAGATCCCGACCCGCAGCTCGCGGAAGCGCGAGTAGTCGATCCGGGTCAGCAGCAGCATCCCGATCACCCCGGCGACGCCGTAGAGCAGCTGCCGGTCGACGTAGTAGTTGGGGCTGCCGGGGACGTCGTGCGCCGTCGCCTGGCCGAGCGTGAAGACGCTGAAGGCGACAAGGGCGACCGCGGCGATCGTCAGCGGCCAATCCATGTGGGCGAGGCCCAGTCGTTCCGCGATGCCCTCGCGGGCGGCGAACGGCTCGGGCCTGGCGTTCCTGGTGCGCGTCGCGTACATCATCCGGTTTCGGCTTCGGGTTCGGTTTCGCCGCTCCCGCCTTCTCTTTCGGCGGCGGCGGTCAGCTGGTGGTGAAAATAGGCTTCGAGGATCGTGTGGGCGGCGGGCGCGGCGGATTCGGCGCCGAAGCCGCCTTCCTCGATCGTCACGCAGGTGACGATACGGGGATCAGGATACGGAGCGAGGATGCAGTACCACGACTGGTCGGCGTGACCCGGCCGTTCGGCGGTGCCGGTCTTGCCCGCGACCGGGACCGGGAAGCCGCCGAAGACCGCGTCCGAGGTCCCCCCCGGCGATTGCGCCGCCTCGTGCAGGCCTTCGAGGATCGCCGCCCGGTAGCCGGCGTCGATGTGGACCTTGCGGCGCGGGCCCGGATCGAATTCCTTCAGCACCCGTCCCGCCGCGTCCTCGATTTCCATCCCCACGTGCGGGGTGACGATGGCGCCGCCGTTACCCAGCGCCGCGTAGGCGACCGCCATCTGCAGCGGGTTGGTCTGCAGGTCGCCCTGCCCGGTGGCGAGCTGGATGTTGTCGCCGGCCGACCAGGGCCGTTCGGTTTCGCCTTCCTTGTAGAGCTGGTCGCGCCAGCTCTTCGAGGGCAGCAGGCCGTCGGTCCCGACCGGGACGTCGATCCCGGTCGGCCGCCCGATCCCCAGCTTGTGCGCCCATTCCTGCAGGTCGTTCCTGTCCCACATGTCGAGGCCGAGCGTGTAGAAGAAGACGTCGTCGGAGACCTGCAGCGCGGGCACCAGGGTGAGGGCGCCGTAGGAGGCCCCTTCGGCGTTGTGGAAGCACTCGCCGCCGACGCAGAGCTGACCGGGGTCGACGATCGTCGTGCTCGGCGTGATCACGCCGTTTTCGAGCGCCGCCAGCGCGGTGATGATCTTGAAGGTCGACCCGGTCGGGTAAAGGCCTTCGGTGGCGCGGTCGGTGAGCGGCGCCAGCACCGGGTCGCGGTAGAGCGTGTTGACCTGCTGCTGGGTCATCGGCCTGGTGAAGACCGAGGGGTCGTAGGTGGGGAACGAGCCGAGGCCGAGGATCTGCCCGTTGTGGACGTTCATCGTGATGAAGGCCCCCGGCAGCCCCCGCGAGGCGAGCGCGCTTTCGCCCGCCGCCTGCACGTTGGAGTCGATCGTCAGCTTCAGGTCGTCGCCCGGAGTCGGCGGCCGGGAGACGAGCTGCCCGCCCGGGGTCGGCTGCCCGAGCGCGTCGACCTGGATCTTGGTCTTCCCCGACCGCCCCCGCAGGTAGCGGTCGTAGGTGTGCTCGACGCCCGCCTTGCCGACCTCTTCGCCGGGTTCGATGCCGCGGTAACCCGGTTCCTTCAGCTCTTCTTCGGAGATCTCGCCGACGCTGCCGAGCACGTGCGCGCCGAGGCTCGCGTCCGGATAATGGCGGACGAAGACGCGCTGGACCTGGACGCCGGGGAATCTCTGCGGGTTCTCGAGGATGTAGTAGACGAGGTCGTGGCCGACGTCGCGGCGCAGCGTCACCGGCGCCCCGGCGGCGACTTCCTCTTCTGCCTGGATCCGCTTGCGAACCTGCTTCAGGCTCATGTGGACGAGCGCGCCCAGCCGCTTCAGCTCGGCCTGTTCCTCACCTGCGTCGACCGGCAGCTTCTGGGTGTTGAGCTGCAGCGCCAGGCTGGTCCGGTTGTCGACCAGGACGTTCCCTTCGCGGTCGACGATGTCGCCGCGCGGCGCGATCACCCGGAACTCGCGGGTGCGGTTGTTCTTCGCCTCGGCCAGGTACTGGGCGCCGTTGATCACCTGCAGGTCCCAGAGCCGGAAGAAGAGCACCGCGAAGAGGGCGACGGCGACCCCGCCCACGACGGCGATCCGCAGGGAGAGCCCGTTGCGGGCGCGGGGTCGGTCGTCGGAGCGCAGGTACATGGCCCTAGGCTCCCAGCACCGTCGGCCGATTGCGCCGCGGGGCCACCGGCTCCTCGACCAGGGCCGGGCGCAGCGCCCGCCGCAGGCCGAGGTAGATCGGCCAGCCGAGGAAGAAGGCGAAGATGCTCTTCACCGCCACGTCGCGGATCGCCAGGCCGCTGATCGTCCCCGCGGAGCCGAGCATCAGCTCGACCGCGCCGAAGCCGAGCTCGGCGACCAGGGTCAGCCCCATGCAGAGCAGCGGCGGCACCAGCGGGCTGTGGATCTCGAAGCGCTCGCGGAACATCCCGGCGAGGTAGCCGACGCCGAGCAGGACCAGCGAGCCGCCGCCGAGCGGCTGGACCAGCAGGCAGTCGAGCAGGAACCCGACCGAGAAGCCGGAGACCGCGCCGGCCATCGTGCCGCCGAGCAGGCCGAGCGAGACGACGATCGCCGGCAGCACGTCGGGGCTGGTGTGGAAGAGCGCCACCTGGGAGAAGAAGGAGAGCTGCAGCAGCACGCCGAGCACCACGATCGCGACCAGCCTGGCGAGGATGTTCGAGGTGAGGATCACCCGCGCCAGCCCCCGGTCAGGACCTGGACGGTCTCCAGGTCCCGCAGGTCGGCGTAGGGCCGCAGCTGCACCTGCTGGCTCGCCTCCTGCTCTTCCAGCGAGGCGCGGGTGACTTCGCCGATGGGGATGTTGGGCGGGAAGCGCGAGGCGATCCCCTGCGCCCGCCAGCCGGCGGTCACCACCGCCTGCCCCTTGTGGACCTTCCTGGTCGAGTCGATGAAGTCGAGGATCAGGTGCCCCGGATCCCCGACTTCGGGCTTGACGACGCCCTGCACCCCGACCGGCACCACCCGGGCGGAGACCGCGCTCGAGTTGTCGGCGAGCAGCCTCACCTGCGCCGAGCCGGCGGTCACCGCCGAGACGGCGCCGACCAGGCCCTCGCCGTTGACGACCGGGTCGTCGACCCGGACGCCGTCGCCGCTGCCGACGTCGATCGTCACCGCCGCGTACCAGACGGTCGGCGAGCGGGCGATCACCCTCCCGGTGGCCGGCTCGTAGCCGGAGGGGATCGCGCCGCCGCGGTCGAGCGAGAGCAGCTTGCGCAGTTCGCCGTTTTCGGCAAGCGCGGCGCGGCCGCCGACCGCCTGCCGGCGCGCGGCCTCGAGTTCGCTCTCCAGGCGGCTGTTGCGGCCGCGCGCGTCGAAGGTCTTGTCAAACCAGTTGACCAGGTCGCGAGCCGGCTTCAGGGCGCGGTCGGCGACCGCCTGGATCGGGCTGAAGATGGCGCTGACGCCGCGCTGCACGCTGTCGGAGCCCTGCCCGTAGGTGAGGGTGAGGAGGGCGAAGGAGCCGACGATCAGGAGCGCGAGCACCGCCCTACGGCGGCGTACTTGTTTTCGATACACGGGGAAGGCCTAAGTGTGGTGGATTGGATGAACGCGGCCTAAACACGGCTTCGCGCTCCCGAATGGTTCTTGCCGGCGCGGTGGATCGTCTCGAACTCCTCCAGCGAGAGGCCCGAGCCGACCGCGACGCAGGTCAGCGGCGACTCTGCCAGCTGGCACGGCATCTGGCACTCGTCGCGCAGGCGCTGCTCCAGTCCTTGCAGCAGCGCGCCGCCCCCGGCGAGGGTGATGCCGCGGTCCATGATGTCGCCCGCCAGCTCGGGCGGGGTGCGGTCGAGGGTCGCCTTGACCGCGTCGACGATGTGGCCGACCGGTTCGTCGAGCGCTTCGCGCACCTCCTCGGAGCCGAGCGTGATCGTCTTCGGCAGGCCGGAGACGAGGTCCCGCCCGCGGATCTCGGTCCGCACCTCCTCCGGCAGCTTCGAGGCCGAGCCGGCCTCGAGCTTCACCTCCTCGGCGGTCTGCGTGCCGATCGCCAGCTTGTACTCCTGTTTGCAGTGGCTGACGATCGCGTCGTCGAGCTCGTCGCCCCCGACCCGGATCGACTCCGAGACGACGATCCCGCCGAGCGAGATCACCGCCACCTCGGTGGTCCCGCCGCCGATGTCGACGACCATCGAGCCGGTCGGCTCGGCGACCGGCAGGCCGGCGCCGATCGCCGCCGCCATCGGCTCCTCGATCAGGTAGGCGCTGCGGGCGCCGGCCGAGAGGCAGGCCTCCTCGACCGCCCGCTTCTCGACCCCGGTGACGCCGGAGGGGACGCAGACGACCACCCGGGGATGGGCGAAGCGGTTGGAGTGCACGGACTGGATGAAGTGGCGCAGCATCTGTTCGGTGACGTCGAAGTCGGCGATCACGCCGTCCTTGAGCGGCCGGATCGCGGTGATCGTCCCCGGGGTGCGGCCGAGCATCCGCTTCGCCTCGACCCCGACCGCGTGGACTTGGCCGTTGCGGGAGTCGATCGCGACCACCGAGGGCTCCGACAGCACGATCCCGCGCCCCCGCACGTAGACGAGGGTGTTCGCGGTTCCGAGGTCGACGGCCATGTCGCGGCCTCCGAGTCGTGTCAGGTAGCTGAATACGCCCATGTGGGGATTTCCAGGCGAATCATCTCAGAGCGGGGCTACGTCCCGACTTATGGAGCTGGGAATGCTGGAATGCAATAAAGGGAACGTGCAGAGTATTATCAAGAGACCGCCCTGCAAAGGAGGGGGATTTGCAGCCACCCCCGCAACGCAAATCCGCGCTCGTCCGAAGCGGAATCGATTCCACCTTCGAGCAGTTCCTGGAGTTCGTGCCTGACGCGATCGTCGGGGTTGGAGGCGACGGCAAAATCGTCCTCGTCAACGGCCAGGCGGAGAAGATGTTCGGCTTCCCGCGGGTCGACCTGATCGGCGAAGAGCTGGAGCTGCTGGTGCCGCAGCGGTTCCGGCCGAGCCACCCCGGGCACCGCGCGAAGTACTTCAAGTCGCCGCGCACCCGCTCGATGGGGGCGGGCGTGGAGCTCTACGCCCGGCGGCGAGATGGCACCGAGTTCCCGGCCGAGATCAGCCTCTCCAGCATCGAGCTGGACGGCGAGACGATCGCCACCGCCGCCGTGCGGGACATCAGCGAACGGGCCGAGAGCGAGCGCGAGGAGGCGCTGCAGGCCCAGCTCGACCGGGCGCGGCGGCTGGAGAGCGTCGGCCAGCTCGCGGGCGGCATCGCCCACGACTTCAACAACATCCTCGGCGTGATCATGAACTACGCCGAGTTCGTCGCCGGCGAGCTGCAGCCCGGGTCGCAGGCGAGCGAGGACGTCGAGGAGATCCGCCGCGCCGCCGAGCGGGCGGCGGCGCTGACCCGCCAGCTGCTGATCTTCAGCCGCCGCGAGGTGGCGAAGCCGGAGGTGCTCTACCTGCGCCAGGTGATCGGCGACCTCGAGAACCTCCTGCGACGGGCGTTGGGCGAGCGCGTCGAGCTGGAGACGCGCTTCGAGGCCGAGCGGACGCCGGTGGAGATCGACCCCGGGCAGCTCGAGCAGGTTCTGGTCAACCTCGCCGTCAACGCCCGCGACGCGATGCCCGAAGGGGGCCGGCTGACGATCGAGGTCGAAGCGGCCGAGCTCGACGAGGAGTACGCCTACATGCATCCCGACACGACCCCCGGGCACTACGTCCGGCTCAAGGTCAGCGACACGGGCGTCGGGATGGACACGGAGACGGTCGAGCGGGTCTTCGAGCCCTTCTACACGACCAAGGAGGACGGGACCGGCCTCGGCCTGGCGACCGTCTACGGCATCGTCACCGGGGTCGGCGGGCGGATCGACGTCTACTCCGAGCCGGGCTTCGGGACGACGATCAAGATCCACCTGCCGATGGCGGCGGAGAAGCCGGCCGGCTCGCGCATCGACGCAGGTCCCGGAGCCACCGGGAACGGCGAGGTGGTGCTGGTCGTCGAGGACGAGCCCGAGGTGCGGCGGATGGCCGAACGGATCCTCGGCAAGAGCGGCTACTCGGTGATCGGGCGGGACCGCGGCGGCGAGGCGATCGAGGCCTGCGAGCAGTGGGAGCCGCCGATCGACCTGATGCTGACCGACGTGATAATGCCGGAGATGCTCGGCACCGAGCTGGTCGAGAAGGCGCGCTCGCTGCGCCCTGAGCTGAAGGTGATCTACATGTCCGGGTACAGCCATGCGGTGCTGGCGCCGGCGGCGCTGGTGGACGACGGGCGCAGCGCCTTCCTCGAGAAGCCCTTCAGCTCGAAGGACCTGCTGAAGACGGTCAACGCGCTGCTCAGGGACGGCGCCCGGGCGAATGGCGATTGAGCGGACGCACATCCTCGCCACCGACGACCGCCCGGAGGTGCTGCGGCTGATCGAGCGCACGCTCGACGGGAAGTACGACTGCGTCTTCGCCGGCGACGTCGAGCAAGCGCGGGAAAGGCTCGCTCGCGACAGCTTCCAGCTCGCGCTCTGCGACATCCAGATGCCCGGCGAGTCCGGGCTGACCCTGGTCGAGGAGATCGCCCGCGAGCACCCTGAGACGGCGATCGTCCTCGTCACCGGCGTCGACGATCCCGAGGTCGCCGAGCGCGCCTTCGCGCTCGGCGCGCACGGGTACCTGGTGAAGCCGTTCTGGCCGGGTCAGCTGCTGATAACCGTGATGACGGCGCTGCGGCGGCGCGAGCTCGAACTCGCCCAGAAAGCGCACAACCGCACGCTCGAGGCGCGAATCCAGACCCTGATGGACCAGGCGCCGGTGCCGATCTACATCAAGGACCGCGAGCGCCGCTACGTGATCGCCAACCGGGTCGCGCACGAGGTGGCGGGGCTGGAGCCGGGCAAGCTGATCGGCCTCACCGACGATGCGATCATGCCGCCGGAGTCCGAGCGGGCGGCGCGCGAGTCGGACTTCCGCATCCTCTCCGGAGGGCCGCCGTTCGAATCCGAAGAGACCCTGCGGGTGGGCAGCGAGGAGCGGACCTTCCTCACCGTCAAGTTCCCCTACGTCGACGACGGCGGCGAGGTCGTCGGCATCACCGGGATCTCGACCGACATCACCGCAAAACAACAGGCCGCGCAGTTGCAGCAGGAACTCGCGCTGGCGCAGGAGCGGGCGATCGAGGAGCTGCGCAGCTCGCGGCAGGAGACGGTGGAACGACTGGCCAGGGCGATCGAGATGCACGACGCCGAGACCGGCGCCCATGTGAACCGGATGGCGAGGATCGCAGCGTTCCTCGCCGAGCTGGTGGGCCTCGATCGGGAGCGGGCGCTGCTGCTGCGCGCGGCGGCGCCGATGCACGACGTCGGCAAGATCGCCACCCCCGACGAGATCCTCCGCAAGCCGGGCCCGCTCGACGATTTCGAGCGGGAGGAGATGCAGCGGCACACCACGATCGGCCACGACATCCTCGCCGGCTCCGACAGCGAGCTGCTGCGGATGGCCGCCCGGATCGCGCTGACCCACCACGAGCGCTGGGACGGCAGCGGCTACCCGCGCGGGCTGTGCGGCGAGGAGATCCCGATCGAGGGCCGGATCGTCGCCGTCGCCGACGTCTTCGACGCCCTCCTCAGCGACCGCCCCTACCGCCCGGCGATGAGCGTGGAAGAGGCGGTCGAGCTGATCCGCGAGGGCAAGGGGGCCCACTTCGACCCCGAGGTCGCACAGGCGCTGCTCGACCACCTCGAGGAAGCGCTCTCCCTGCGCGGTTGATCAGGCCAGCTGGAAGAGCGCCGGCGCCAGCTCGAACAGCAGCCCCACCGGCAGGCCGACCACGTTGGAGACGCTCCCCTCGACCCGCTCGACCAGGGTCGAGCCGAGAGTCTGGATCGCGTACCCACCAGAACGACCCCGCCACTCCCCGAACCGCACATAGCGCTCCTTCTCCGCCGGGGAGAGCGTCTTGAACACCACGCTGGTCTCTTCCAAGCCCGAGCGCTCCTCCCCGCCCTGGAGCACCACGAGCCCGCTCATCACGGCGTGCGCCCGCCCGCTCATGCGGTCGAGATACGCCCGCGCCTCCTCGGCGTTCGCCGGCTTCCCCAGCACCTCGCCATCGAGGACCACATCGGTATCGCAGGCGATCACCACACCTCCGACATCGGCAACCGCCTCGGCCTTGCGCCGAGCGTTCTCGACCACCAAGAGCCCTGGATCCCCATCCGTCAGCTCCTCGACCCCAGGGACCACGACCTCGAACTCGATGCCGAGCTTTTCCAGGATCTCCCGCCGCTGCGGGGACCCCGATGCCAGCACGACCCTCACTTAGGAGAGCTCAGGGAACCAGATCTCGATCTCACGCGCCGCCGACTCGTCGGAGTCGGACCCGTGGACCATGTTGAAGGTCACCTCCAGGGCGAAGTCGCCGCGGATCGAGCCGGGGGCCGCCTCGACCGGGTTGGTCGCCCCGATCAGCTGCCGGGCCGCCGCCACCGCTTCGACGCCCTCGAGCACCAGGGCCACCAGCGGCCCGCCGGTGATGAAGGAGACCAGCTCGCCGAAGAACGGCTTCTCGGAGTGCTCGGCGTAGTGCCGGTTGGCGATCGACTCGTCCGCGGTCATCGTCTTCATCGCGACGATCCGCAGCCCCTTGCGCTCGAAGCGGGCGAGGACCTCGCCGGTGAGGGCGCGTTCGAAGGCGTCAGGCTTGACGAGGATCAGGGTCCGGCTCACGGCTGGGGCTCCTTTGCTCTGGTTTCGGCTTCACGCCCTCTTTCGCCGCGGAGACCGGCTTTTTGCGGCGCGGCTGCTGCGACTGGCGTTTCGGCGCCGGCCTCTCCTGTCGCTCCGAGCGCTGCTCGGGCTCTTTGCGACGCCGGCGCGGCCGCTCGCCGCCGCTCAGCTGCGTCTCGCAGTAGGGGCAGAGGCCCCAGCGCGGATCGACGGGCTTGCCGCAGGTCGGGCAGGGATCCTTGAGCCGGCGCTGGCAGTTCGGGCAGCGCAGGTAGTTCTTCTCGACCGGGTACTCGCAGTTGGGGCAGGTCTGCTCCCGCAGCTGCCGCACCCGCAGCTCGGCCGCTTTGATCTCCAGCTCGCGCTCGTGGGCGTCCTCGAGGAACTCGGGCGGCCGCACGATCGCGTAGACGGCGGTGCCGATGAAGGGGAAGAAGGAGGCGACCGTGGCGCAGCCGACCAGGAACGGGTCGGTGATGCGGCGGCGCGCGTCGAGGTAGGTGTAGACGATCAGCGCCAGCCAGAGGACGACCAGCATCAGCAGGAAGAGGGTGGCGACCAGGTTGAGGCCGCTGTTGCTGATACCGAAGATCGCTAGTGACATGGCTGGGGCCCGCTGTGGGGAGGCGGGCAGTCTACTTCGCCGTCCGGCCCGCTAACCCTGTCTGCATCCGGCGCAAGGGCTCCGCTCAGAGGAAGAGGCGCCCGAACAGGTAGCCGACCCCGAAGAAGAGGAGGATCACGATCGCGACGACGGCGGCGACCAGGCCCATCATCGAGAGCAGTTCGGAGCCGGCGCCGCGTTCCATGCGGGAATCCTCGCATAGTCAGAGAGCCGCGCGGGCGGGGGCGATCCCGTAATGGGAGCCGGCGACCAGCACCGCTCCTTCCGGCTCCGCCGAGGCCAGCGCCGAGGCGCGGCGGAGCGCGCTCGCGAAGTCCGGCTCCGCCTCGGCCGGCAGGTTCTCGCGCTCGCAGATGGCGGCCAGCTCGGCCGCCGGGTGGGAGGCGGCGCCGGGGCGCCCGTGGGCTTCCAGCGCCGCCGCCGGCAGCTCGGCGCAGACCGCGCGGTCGAGCGCCGGCGCCAGCGCCCGCACCATCGCGACGGCGTCCTTGTCGGCGAGGATCGCGAGGCAGGCGACGACCCGGCGGCCTTCGGCGACCGCGGGAAGCGCCTCGGCGAGCGCGGCGGCGCCGTCGGGGTTGTGGGCGGCGTCGAGGAAGGTCGGCGGGCGCTCGGCGACCCGCTCCAGCCGCCCGGGGATCGAGAGCGTCGCGGCGACCTCGGCGACCCGGGCGGGGTCGAGCTCGCCGAGGAAGGCTTCGGCGGCTGTCCGCGCCAGGGCGAAGTTGCGGCGCTGGAAGCGCCCCGGGGCGAGCAGGCGGACATCCGCGCCGGGATCCTCGGGGGCGCGGAGCAGGCGCGCGCCCCGCTCGGCCGCGGTCCGCTCGGCCAGCGCCCCGACCGCGGGGGAGACCCGCCCCAGCACCAGGGTCGTCTGGTCGCGCAGCACCGCCAGCTTCTCCGCCGCGATCTCCACCTCGGTCTCCCCCAGCCACTCGGTGTGGTCGAGCCCGATCGAGGTCAGCACCGTGACCCGCGAGGGGATCGTGTTGGTCGCGTCGAGCCTCCCTCCCAGCCCGGCCTCGACCGCGGCCGCCTCGACCCGGGCGCTCGCCAGGGCGACGAAGGAGGCGGCGGTCGCAGCCTCGAACTGGGTCACCGCGTCGCCCTCCTCCAGCGCCCGGTTGACGCCCTCCGCCGCCCGCGCGACGCGGTCCACCGCGCTTGCCCAGGCCGCTGGGGAGACCTCCTCGCCGTGGATCAGCGTCCGCTCCGACCAGTGGGCGGTGTGGGGCGAGAGCGAGGCGCCGGCGCGCAGCCCGTGCGCTTCCAGCAGCGCCGCGGTCATCCGCGCCACCGAGGACTTGCCGTTGGTGCCGACGACGTGGATCGAGGCGAAGCGGTGCTGGGGCATGCCCAGCGCCGTCGTCAGCCTGTGCATCCGCTCGAGGCCGAGCCGCCAGCCGATCGGCTCCAGCGAGTCGAGGAAATCGTCAGGCGACGGCTGCTCCGCTTCGCGTCCGCTGCCGTCTGGCAATCGCGCCAACGCCGCTAGCCCAGCTCGCCCAGCTCGGCCCGGTAGCGCTCCAGCTTGCCTCGCTCCTCCTCCACCACCTCGGGCGGCGCCTTCGCGACGAAGCCCTCGTTGCCGAGTTTGCGCTCGGCCCGCTCGACCTCGCCCCGCAGCTCCTCGCGCCGCTTCTCCAGCCGCTCGGCGACGGCGGCGCCGTCGAGCTGCTCGGAGGGCAGCACCCGGACCGGGCCGACCGAGGCGACCGGGTCGCCGCCGTCGGCGGCGAACTCGAAGCGGGCCAGGCGGGAGACGAACTCGGGCGGGTCGACGCCGTCGACGCGCGCCGCCAGCACGCTCGCCGCCGGCACCTCGACCAGGTCGCGCCAGGCGCGCAGGCGCTGGGTCAGGGCGATCCCACCCTCGACGTCGGCCTCGGCGGCGTCGTCGAACAGCTCCTCCCGCGCCTGCGGGAAGGCGTGCACCGCGAGGTGGCCGCGGCGGGCGGGATGGAAGGACCAGATCTCCTCGCTGACGAAGGGCATCGTCGGGTGCAGCAGCGCCAGCACCCGCTCCAGCGCCCAGAGCAGCGTCGCCGAGACCTCCGCCTCGCCGTCGTAGAGGCGCGGCTTGACGATCTCCAGGTACCAGTCGCAGAGGTCGCGCCAGAAGAACGAGTAGGCCTCCCCGACAGCATGGGCGAAGTCGTATTCCTCGAGATTCGCGGTGACCGAGGCGATCGTCCGCTCCAGCCTCGAGAGGATCCAGCGGTCCTCGACCGCGAGCGGCCGCGGCGCCGGCTCGACCTCGGCCGCGTTGAGGAGGATCAGGCGGCTTGCGTTCCAGAGCTTGTTCGCGAGGTCGCGGCCCTGCTCCACCTTGGCGTCGGAGAAGCGCACGTCCTGGGTCGAGGACATCGCCAGCAGGCCGAAGCGCAGGGCGTCGGCGCCGTGGACGTCGATTTCCTCGAGCGGGTCGATCCCGGTGCCGAGGCTCTTCGACATCCGCCGCCCATCGCGGGCCTGGATCACCGAGTGCACGTAGACGTCGCGGAAGGGGACGTCGCCGGCGAACTCGATCCCGGTCATGATCATCCGCGCCACCCAGAGGAAGAGGATCTCGCGGGCGGTGGTGAGGAAGCTGGTCGGGTAGAAGGCGCGCAGCTCGGGCGTGTCGTCGGGCCAGCCGAGCGTCGCGAAGGGCCAGATCGCCGAGCTGAACCAGGTGTCGAGCACGTCCTCCTCCTGGCGCAGCTCGCCGTCGCAGGCGCCGCAGCGCTCCGGCGGGGACTCGCCGACGAAGGTCTCCTCGCATGGGTCGCAGTACCAGACCGGGATCCGGTGCCCCCACCAGAGCTGGCGCGAGATGCACCAGGGGCGGATTTCGCGCATCCATTCGAGGTAGACGCGCTTCCACTGGCTTGGCGCGATCCGCACCTCGTCGCGCTCGACCGCCTCGATCGCCGGCCGGGCCAGCTCGTCCATGCGGCAGAACCACTGCAGCGAGATCAGCGGCTCGATCCGCTCGCCGGAGCGGTGCGAGAAGGGGACCGAGTGGACGTAGGGCTCCTCCGCCCGCAGCAGGCCCCGCTCGCGCAGGGCGGCCACCACCGCCCCCTGCGCCTCGGCGGCGGTCATCCCGGCGAACTCGCCCGCCTCCTCGGTCATGCGGCCGTCGGGGCCGATCGCGCCGATCTCCTCCAGCCCGTGCCTGCGGCCGATCTCGAAGTCGTTGGGGTCGTGGCCGGGGGTGATCTTCAGCGCCCCGGTGCCGAACTCGGGGTCGACGTGCTCGTCGGCGATGATCGGCAGCCGCCGGCCGACCAGCGGCAGGACGCAGTGCCGGCCGACGAGATCGGCGTAGCGCTCGTCGTCGGGATTGACCGCCACCGCGGTGTCGGCGAGCATCGTCTCCGGGCGCACCGTCGCCACCGTCAGCACGCGGTCGGAGCCCTCGACCGGGTAGTCGATCGAGTAGAGCGTGTCCTCGACCTCCTTGTTCTCGACCTCGAGGTCGGAGATCGCCGAGTGCGAGCCCGGGTCCCAGTTGACCATGTAGTTGTCGCGGTAGATGTAGCCCTTGTCGAAGAGCTGCTTGAAGACGCGGTAGACCGCCTTCACGTAGCCCTCGTCGAGGGTGAAGCGCTCGCGCTCGTAGTCGCAGGAGGCGCCGAGCCGCTTGTACTGCTCGACGATCCGCGAGCCGTACTCGCGCTTCCACTCCCAGACCCGCTCGACGAACCTCTCCCGCCCCAGCTCGTGGCGGTCGCGGCCTTCGGCCCGCAGGTCTTTCTCGACCACCGACTGCGTGGCGATGCCGGCGTGGTCGGTGCCCAGCACCCAGAGCGCGTTGCGGCCGCGCATCCGGTTCATCCGCACCAGCGCGTCCTGCATCGACCCGTTCAACGCATGGCCCATGTGCAGAGCGCCCGTCACATTCGGCGGCGGAATCGCCACGGAGAAGTTGTGCTCCGGCGTCCCCTCGGCCTCAGGATGGAAATACCCCCCCTCCATCCACCCCTCGAACACCCGCCCCTCGACCGCGGCCGGGTCATACCTCGTCGTCTCTTCCAGCCTCTTTCGCTCCGCGGCGTCCACGCGGCGAGTCTAGATAAGCGGCCTGGCCCGGGGGAGGGCGCCGGGTGGGGGTCGATCGGTACTCAGCATGGAGCCGAGCCAACAACGCCCGAGGCGTCAGCCAAATCCGCTCCTCTCGGCGGAGGTGCTCCGAGCGACCCCCACCCGGCGCCCTCCCAGCGCTACGCGGATTCCTCGCTAAAGCCTTCCTCGGCCCCGCCGATGTCCTGGGGGGCGGCCTCGGTGACGAGGGTTGGCCGCCGGCCTTGGGTGATCGTCTCCTTCGTCACCACGCACTTGGTCACGTCGCGGCGCGAGGGCAGCTCGAACTGGACGTCGAGCAGCGTCTCCTCGAGGATCGAGCGCAGGCCGCGGGCGCCGGTCTCGCGCTCGAGCGCCTTGTCCGCGATCGCCTCGAGGCTGTCCTCGGAGAAGACCAGCTCGATGTCGTCGAACTCGAAGAAGCGCTGGAACTGGCGCGTCAGCGCGTGGCGCGGCTCGGTCAGGATCGTGGTCAGGTCGTCGCGGCTGAGCTGGTGGATCGCGGTGATCACCGGCAGCCGGCCGATGAACTCGGGGATCAGCCCGTATTCGATCAGGTCCTCGGGCAGCACCTGCTCGAACCATTCGCCGGCGTCCTTCTTCTCGCGAGCGGAGATCGCGGCGCCGAAGCCGACCCCGCGGTCGCCGACCCGCCGCTCGATCACCTTGTCCAGCTCGGCGAAGGAGCCGCCGCAGACGAAGAGGATGTTGGTGGTGTCGATCGTGAGGAACTCCTGGTGGGGGTGCTTGCGCCCCCCCTGTGGGGGCACCGAGGCGGTGGTCCCCTCGAGGATCTTCAGCAAGGCCTGCTGCACGCCTTCGCCGGAGACGTCGCGGGTGATCGACGGGTTGTCGGCTTTGCGCGCGATCTTGTCGATCTCGTCGATGTAGATGATCCCCGTTTCGGCCTTCTTGACGTCGTAGTCGGCGGCCTGGATCAGCTTCAGGAGGATGTTCTCGACGTCCTCGCCGACGTAGCCGGCCTCGGTCAGCGCGGTCGCGTCGGCGATCGCGAAGGGCACGTTGAGGATGCGGGCGAGGGTCTGGGCGAGCAGCGTCTTGCCGCAGCCGGTCGGCCCCAGCATCATGATGTTCGACTTCTGCAGCTCGACCTCGGTCTCTTCGGACTGGGCGATCTGGACCCGCTTGTAGTGGTTGTAGACGGCGACCGCGAGGGAGCGCTTGGCGGCCTCCTGGCCGACCACGTACTCCTGCAGCACGTCGTGGATTTCGCGCGGCTTCGGCAGGTTCTCCAGCTCGAAGGCCGGCGGCGCGGTCAGCTCCTCGTCGATGATCTCGTTGCAGAGGTCGATGCACTCGTCGCAGATGTAGACGCCGGGGCCGGCGATCAACTTCTTCACCTGGCGCTGCGACTTGCCGCAGAAGCTGCAGAGGAGCTGCTCGTTCGAGTCTGTGGGCCGTGCCAGCGGAATCCCCTCCTAACGGGACGATCTTTGCCTCCGGCAGCCCCCAAAGCTTAGAGAGGGGAAGAAGCCGGTACGAGGGGTCGTTTACGGCGCCCGGCGGAAGGTCCCTCCTCGTGAGCCGAGCCTTGCGTGGCGATAGGTTGGGTCTGATGCCGGCAGAGTTCGAGATCGCGCCGCTCGCCGCCGGCGAGCTGGAGGAGCTGCTGCCCCTGATCGCCGCCTACCAGCGCTTCTACGAGGTCGAGCGGCCCGACGACGCGCGCAACCGCGCCTTCTTCGCCCGCTTCGTAGAGCCGAGCGACGACGGGCTGCTGCTCCGCGCCCGCGAGGACGGCGGCCCGATCCTCGGCTACGCCTGCCTCTACTGGACCTTCAGCTCGCTCGACGCGGCGGAGTCGGTGCTGATGAACGACCTCTTCGTCGTCGAGGACGCTCGCGGCCGCGGCGTCGGCCGCGCCCTGCTCGAAGCCAGCGCCGCGGTCGCCCGCGAACGCGGCGCCCCCCAGCTCGAGTGGTCAACCGCCCCCGACAACCGCACCGCCCAGCGCCTCTACGACCGCACCGGCGCCAAGCGCTCGGAGTGGGTCAGCTACGAGCTGAGGCCGTGAGCGCATCGAGGAGTGCATTAACCGCCATATAGATGGGAAATGCACTCCTCGTCCGAGAGTGCGGTCGTGGTTCCATCCGGATAGCCGAGAGAGCTACGACCGCCGGGGTCAGCTGTAGCGGTCCCAGCGGCGCAGGGCCGGCTCGGGGTCGATCGGGGCGCCGTGGACGTGGATCTCGAAGTGGAGGTGGCAGCCGACCGTCCTCGCGTTGCCGGTCTCCCCTACCGCCCCGACCCGCTCTCCCTCCCACACCCGCTCACCGGGATGGACCAGCGCCGGCCGCGGCATATGCGCGTAGAAGTAGCCGCGGTCCTCGCCCTCGCCGTGGATCAAGAGATAGTTGCCGTACAGGACGGGGTCGTAGCCCCGCCGCAGCACCCGGCCATCGGTGACGGCGACCAGCTCGGTCCCGCAGGCTGCGACGACGTCGAATCCTTCATGCACCCGCCCCCCGCTCCGAGGCGCCCCAAATTCCCCAATCGCCCCCCGGGTCCCATGCGGCCCCTGCACCGGGAACACATGCCCGTAGAACGGGACGCCTCCGTCCCGACTAGCAATCCGCGCCTCCGCCACGGGGACAAGGAGAAGACTCAGCATCGCGAGGAGGATGGCCCCGCCGACCCGAATGGCGGACCGTGATTCTGCCCCTATCCCCATAGGGGTGGAGCGTCTTGTACTTTTTCGGCGCTTCCCACCTCGGACGGCCACAACCGCCTCTCGAAAAAGTTAAGCGGAACCCCTATGGGGATAGGGGCACACCATCAATGGTGCTCGATCACCCGGTCGACGAGGTTGTACTCCTTCGCCTCCTCCGCGCTCATGAAGTAATCGCGGTCGGTGTCTTTGGTCACCTTGTCGAAGGGCTGACCGGTGTGCTTGGCGATGATCTCGTCGAGGCGGCGGCGGACGTCGATGATCTCTTTCGCGTGGATCTCGATGTCGGTCGCCTGGCCCTGGAAGCCGGCGGAGACCTGGTGGATGAGGATCTTCGAGTTGGGCAGCGCCATCCGCTTGCCCGCGGCGCCGCCGCAGAGCAGCAGCGCTCCCATGCTCATCGCCACACCGACGCAGATCGTCTGCACGTCGGGCTTGATGAACTGCATCGTGTCGTAGATCGCCAGCCCGGCGTAGACCGAGCCGCCCGGCGAGTTGATGTAGAGGCTGACGTCCTTGTCCGGGTCCTCCGACTCCAGGTGGAGGAGCTGGGCGACGATCAGGTTGGCGATGTCGTCGGTGACCGGGGTGCCGAGGAAGACGATCCGCTCGCCGAGCAGGCGCGAGTAGATGTCGAAGGCGCGCTCTCCGCGCGAGGTCTGCTCGACCACCATCGGGACCAGAGGGCTCATGGATCGCACTCTATAGAAGGCCCGGGCGCACCCCGGCCCTCGCCTGGCGACTTGTCCTGGCTATAGGGAGGACAACTCGCCAGACGGCGTCAGGCCCTCATTCCGAGTCGGGAGTCCAGAGGCCGCCGGCCGCCTCGCGCTCCTTCTCCGGCGTCCAGATCTTCTCCCGCGCCTCCGCCTGCTCCAGCGGGATCGGCTGCGCCGCCTCCGCCACCAGCTCGATCGCCTTGCGGGCGCGGATGTCCTCGCGGATCATCGCCTCGCGGCCGTTCTCGCGCAGCCGCTGCAGCAGCTTCTCCGGCGTCGTGCGTTCGTGCTCGGCGCTGTGCTCCAGCGCCTCCAGCAGCTCCTCCTCGCCGACCTCGATCCGCTCGGCTTCGGCGATCGCCGTCACCACCGCCTCGCGCTTCAGCTCGCGCTCGGCGTCGGGCTTCGATTCCTCGATCAGCTCCTCGCGGGTCTTCCCCTGCATCTGCAGGAACGCGCGCGGGTCCATGCCCCGCCCCGCGAGCTGCCGTTCGAGCCGCTCCAGGCGTTCGGTCGCGCGGGCGGTGACCAGGTCGGCCGGCACCTCGACCGTCGACGCCTCGACGGCGGCGTCGACCGCGGCGACGCGGAAGTCCTCCTCGGCGCGACTGTCCATCGCGGCGCCGACTTTCTCGCGGATGTCTGCGCGCAGCTCCTCCAGGGTCTCGAACTCGGAGGCGTCGGCGGCGAACTCGTCATCGAGCTCGGGCAGGACCTTTTCCCGCACCTCTTTCACCTTGACCGCGAAGACCGCCTCCTTGCCCGCCAGCTGCTCGGCCGGGTAGCCGTCGGGGAAGCTGACCTCGACCCTGCGCTCCTCCCCCGCCTCGGCGTCGCCCAGCTGGCGCTCGAAGCCCTCGATCAGCTGTTCGGAGCCGAGCTCCAGCAGGTAGTCCTCGGCCTTGCCTCCCTCGAAGGCGCTGCCGTCGATCAATCCCTCGAAGTCGATCAGCAGCACGTCGCCCTCGGCGGCGGCGCGCTCGACCGGCTCCAGGCGCGCGAAGCCTTCGCGCACCCTCTCGATCTCGCGGTCGACGATGTCGCCGGGGACCTCGGTCTCGGCCCGGCCGACCTCGAGCCCCCTGTACTCGCCAAGCTTCGCCTCCGGCCGCACTCCCACCTCGAACTTGAACGCGAGCGGCTCGCCCTCGCCCTCCGGGGTCGAGACCAGCTCGATGCTGGGGTCGCCGATCGGGCTGACCGCGGTGTCGAGCAGCGCCCGTTCGTACCACTCCGGCAGCGCCTCGCGGATCGCCTCCTCGAGCACCGCGCCGAAGCCGAGGCGCTGAATCACCAGCGACGGCGGCGCCTTGCCCTTGCGGAAGCCGGGCATCCGCATCTCCTTCGCCAGCGCGCGTGCGGCGCGCGAGGCGGCGCGGTCGACGTCCCCGGCGGGGACCTCGACCTCGACCCGGACGCGGGACTCGGGCAGCTCAGTGAGCGTCGTCTGCATCGGCGCCTGACCCTAGATCATCGGCGCCGCGCTCGCCCGGCGTTCGTCCTTTCCCCGGGATATGTCGGGGAAAGGACGAACGCCGAAGCCGAACAGGGTCAGCTGCGGCGGCGCATCGTGCGCAGGGCGACGCCGAAGTCGATCGCGAAGGCGAGGCCGCGGCCGAGCGGGCCGGTGACCAGCCAGGCCCTCGCCCTATCGAGCGGCGACACCGGGGCTCCCGGCGACCGGCGCGTCCGCGGTCGATCCCTGACGCGCCGGCGCGTCCGCGGCGGCGAGGATCTGCCGCTCGAGCAGGTCGGCGTGGCCGGCCGCGACCGCGCGCTGCGCCCGCTTCTCGTCGAGCGCGACGCCGCGGTCCAGCGCCAGGTCGAGCAGCCGCTGCTTCTCGGTCCCTTCCCGCGCCACCTCGAAGAAGACCCAGGCGAGGACGCCGAGCGCGAGGAAGGTGCCCTCGACCATCATGATCACCCCGGCCGTGCTCTGGTCGGCCAGCGCCGAGATGCCCCATTCGCGCTCGCCCCGGGCGTAGATCGGGTAGAGCGCCGAGCCCGACCACATCAGGACGTTGCCGAGGATCGCGCCGGCGAAGCGCACGCCGATCACGTAGCCGACCTTCCAGCCGGCGGTGAACCAGCGCGGCTTCGGCAGTGGCCCGAAGATCGGCATCCACATCAGGCAGCCGAAGAAGAGGAAGGCGGTGTGCTCGACGGCATGGAGCGGCGCCGTGCCGTAGGCGGCATCGTAGATCGCCGGCACATGCCAGAAGTAGAAGTCGAGCGCCCAGAGCGGGAAGGCGACCAGCGGGTGGGCGAGGAACTGGAGGCGGTTGAGGGCGCGGATCGCGAGGACCGGCTGCAGGACCGCTTTGGTCAGGCCGAGGACGAGCAGCAGCGAGGCGAGGTCGCCGATCATCAGGTGCTCGACCATGTGGGCGACGACCAGCTCCTCGGAGATGTGCCCGATCGGGCTGAAGAGGGCGATCGAGATCGTCAGCAGCCCCGCGCCGAAGCAGAGCTGGCGCCAGAGCGGCACCCTCCGCCCCTGCCAGGAGAGCGACATCACGCGTCCCCAGTAGAGGACGCCCGCGATGGTGATCGGGACCACCTCGATCGGCGCGAAGGCCCCTGCGACGTGCGCGAACGGCAGGCTCACGGATCCAGCGTAGCGGCGCGCGCCGCCTCGGCCGCCCCGCGGCGCTGGTAGCTTGGCGGCGCCGTGGAGGCCTCTCGGAACAGCCGCTTTCCGACCATCGGCAGCTACGGCTTCCTCTCCGACTGCCACACCTCCGCGCTCGTCTCCTACGACGGCGCGGTCGAGTGGCTCTGCCTGCCCCGCTTCGACTCCCCGAGCGCCTTCGCCGCCCTGCTCGACCGCGGCGCCGGCCACTTCGCGCTGCGCCCGCGCGGCGTCGTCGTCCCGATCAGCCGCCGCTACAAGCCCGGCACCCTGGTGATCGAGACGACCTGGGTCACCGACACCGGCTGGGTCGTGGTCCACGACGCGCTGACGATCGCCGAGTGGGAGACCTCCGACGGCCGCCCCGACACCGCGCACGAATCGGACCACTCGCTGCTGCGCACCATGACCTGCATCGACGGCGAGGTCGAGATCGAGATGGAGTGCCTGCCCCGCTTCGGCTACGGGCTCCGGGAGGCGCGGTGGAGCGGCGGCGAGATGGGCGAGGCGCTGGCCAGCGACGGCGACGGCGCCGAGCTGCGGCTGACCAGCGACATGGAGCTGAGGATCGAGGACGGCGCGGCCCGCGGGACCCTGCGCCTGCGCGAGGACGAGAGCGGCTTCTGCGCCGTCACCTGGGGGGAGGGCGACCTCGGCGGGCCGCGCAGCGCGCCGGAGGCGCTGGAGCGGCTCGACTCGACCGAAGAGTTCTGGCGCGACTGGCTGCGCGACGGCAAGTTCCCCGACCACCCCTGGCGCATCCACCTGCAGCGCTCGGCCCTGGTGCTGAAGGGGCTCACCTATACCCCGACCGGGGCGATTGTCGCCGCGCCGACCACCTCGCTGCCGGAGACGCCGGGGGGCGAACGCAACTGGGACTACCGCTACAGCTGGATCCGCGACTCGACCTTCAGCCTCTGGGCCCTGCACACGCTCGGCTTCGACCAGGAGGCGCGCGACTTCATGCGCTTCATCGTCCAGGTCTGCCGGGACCACCCCGACCTGCAGATCATGTACGGGATCGGCGGCGAGAAGAAGCTCGAGGAGCGGATCCTCGACCACCTCGACGGCTACGGGGGCGCCAAGCCGGTGCGGATCGGCAACGGCGCCTACGACCAGCGCCAGAACGACGTCTGGGGGGCGCTGCTCGACTCGATCTACCTGCACGAAAAGGCGCTGCGCGGCAGCGGCACCCCCGCCGACCGGCAGCTGATCCGCTACCAGGTCGAAGCGGCGATCGCCGCCTGGCCCCACCCGGACCAGGGGATCTGGGAGTCGCGCGGGCAGCCGCAGCACTACGTCTCCTCGAAGCTGATGATCTGGGTCGCGGTCGACCGCGGCGTCCGCCTCGCCCGCGGCTTCGGCTTCGAGGAGATCGCCGGGGAGTGGGAGGCGAAGGCGGACGAGTTCCGCGCCGAGATCCTCGAGCGCGGCGTCCGCGACGGCGTCTTCCGCCAGCACTACGAAACCGACGCCCTCGACGCCTCGCTGCTGCTGATCCCGCTGGTGCGCTTCCTCCCGCCGGACGATCCGCGGGTCCGCGACACGGTCGACGCGATCGCCGCGGAGCTGACCGAGAACGGCCTGGTGCTCCGCTACAGGGTGCACGAGACCGACGACGGCCTCACCGGCCGCGAGGGCACCTTCCTGATCTGCTCGTTCTGGCTCGTCTCGGCGCTCTCGGAGATCGGCGAGCGCGAGCGCGCCCGGCACCTCTGCGAGCGCCTGCTGGAGGCCGCGGGCTGGCTCGACCTCTTCGCCGAGGAGCTCGAAGCCGAGAGCGGCCGCCACCTCGGCAACTTCCCCCAGGCGTTCACCCACCTGGCGCTGATCAACGCGGTCTCCCACGTGATCGCCGACGAGCAGCGAGAGGGCGGCGGGCCCACCGCGGTCTTCACCGAGATGGGCGGGGTGCGCGAGGGCAGCTGATTGTCTGCGGGACGTTTGCAGACAACAAGTTTCTTATTCGTCTATCCTCCGAGCCGGTGGCTGGAATCGAACGCTCGGGCGACAACGACCTGCTGGTGGCGCTGCGGCATCCCCTGCGCCGCGAAATCCTCCGCGAGATGGCCGACAAGGAGGCGATCAGCCCCAGGGAGGTGGCGACGATCCTCGACCAACCGCTCAGCAACGTCAGCTACCACGTGCGCGTGCTCGCCGAATGCGCGGCGATCGCACTGGTCCGGACCAAGGCGGTGCGGGGGTCGATGCAGCACTTCTACTCGATGGAACTCGAGGCCGCGTGGGCGCGCCAGGTCCTCGGCTTGGACAAACGGAAGAAAGACGACAACGGCGGGACGGGGGAGAACTCGGCCGGCTCGGAGCCTTAAGGCGGGGATGGAACCGGAGAACGACAGACTGACCACAGACGCCGAGGACGCGGTCATCGAGTCGGCGGTCCTGCAGCGGCTGCTCGATCTCCACCCCACCCAGCTCACCCTCGCCGAACTGGTCCGCGACGTCGGCGGCGAGTCGGCGGGCTTCGCCGAACGGGACGCGGTCGAACGCGCCGTGCGGGAGCTGAGCGGAGCCGGGCTCGTCCACCGCGGCGGCGAGCCCTTTGTCGTCCCGACCCGGGCGGCGCTCCGCTTCAGCGAGCTGATCGACCGCTGATCGTCAGGCGCCTGAACCCGGCGCGAAGCCGCGACTCCAGCTCGGCGGCGGCGGCCTCGCCGGCCGGATCCTCCTCGGGACCGGCGGTGACGAGAATCACCTCGGTCGCGGGGAAGCTCCCCAACTGGTCTTCGATCGCCTGCACCGGGTCCTCGTCCCCGACCCGTGCCTCGGCCGCGATGCCGACCCTGGCCAGCGAGGCGACCGTGATCACCAGGGCCCGCTGCGCGGCGCGGCGCGCGCCCTCGACGTCGGATGCCCAGCGATCGAGAAAGCCGATCCGGGCGGGCGCCAGCACCAGCACCTCCGCCTCCGCCCCGCCTCCCTCCCCCGTCGCCTCGGCGGCGATCGCCCGCACCGACTCGGGGTCCTCGACCGCACGGCTCACCACCACCAGCAGGCGGCGACGGCTCCCTCGCGACGGCGTCTCGCCAATCGGCCCCCGGGGTCGCTGGCGCGCCGCGACGACGATCAGGGAGACCGCGGCCAGGGCCCCGACGGCCACCCCCACCCCCGGCCCGCCCAGGTAGAACCCGGCGACGATCGGGACGGCGATCGCGATCACGACTACCGGCAGCTTCCAAGGGGCCACCCCTCAAGCCTGCCATGCCTCGACCGCCGTCCCGCGTCAGGGCTCAGGAGCCCTTGCTGATGGCTACCGGAGTAACCCGCTCCTGCATCGTCCCGATCTGCACGCTCGCCACCTCCCCTCGTCCCGAAATCCGCTCCTCCCGGCGCCGCCCCCGGGCGACGTTAGGAGAGATTGATCGCATTAATTTAAAGATTTATAGCAATCAATCCAAAGGGACCAAAATGCGGGATTAAACGAGACTTAGGCAAACGTTGTGGATTTCCTGAGCTTCGATGTCTAAAGTGTGTATATCGGCCGCCACCCCTAAAACCGAGAGAAAGAAGCCGTTTTGCCGAAGACCACGCAGAAAGACGGCGTCGAACAGATCGTCGCCAAGGCATTCGCGCACCCGCTGCGCGTACAGATCCTGATCATTTTGAACGAGCGGGTCGCCAGCCCCAACCTCCTCTCCCAGGAGCTGGACCAGAGCCTCAACCTGGTCGCTTACCACGTCCGGGTGCTGGAGAAGTACGACTGCATCGAGCTGGTCGACACCAAGCAGAGGCGAGGCGCCACGGAGCACTTCTACCGAGCCACCAGGCGTCAGTTCCTCAGCGACAGCGAATGGGCGCGGATGCCTGAGGCGCTCCGGCCCGGCCTCTCCGGGGCGATGCTGAAAGCCGTGTTCGACGACGTCGAGGAGGCCGTCAGCAAGGGCACCTTCGACGAGCTCGAGGACCGCCATCTCAGCCGCACCCCGATGGTGGTCGACAGGCGGGGCTGGGACGACGTGACCAGCCTGCTCAGTGACACGCTCGACCGCGTCCTCGCGATCCAAGCCGAAGCCTCGGAACGGCTTTCGGCGAGCGGCGAGCAGGGGATGCTGGCCAAGGTCGAGATGCTCCATTTCAAGTCGCCGGAGTCCCCTGCCGCGGGCGCGGGCGACGGATCGGGCGAGGCGGCGGCCCTGCCGGCGCCGCCGGCCGACACCGGGCCCGCCACGCCCGAGTAGCGAAGCGGAAGCGGCGCCACTCGCCACCGGGTGGCGCCGCCGGCTCCGGCCTCCGTACTTCGCCGCACCGCAATGCAGTGCCCTGCCCGGATGGCAGGCGGCTCCCCGGCGCGTACGGTTGACCTTGCATGACGATCAACCGCTCACCCGCCTGAATGAGTGCGCGAATCATCTCTCCTCTCCTGACGGCGTCCGGCGCGCCCCCCGCAAAGGCGCCGGACGCCGTTCGAGCTTTCGGCGCCCTCTCCCATGGGGACGTCGGCTTCGCCGGCGGCAAGGGCGCCAACCTCGGCGAGCTGGCCGCCGCCGGGTTCCCGGTCCCCCCCGGCTTCGTCGTCGGCGCCCCCGCCTACGCCGCCTTCTGCGACTCCACCGGCCTGCGCGAGAGGATCGAGGACAAGCTCTCCAGGGTCGACGTGGAGGACACCGCCGAGCTCGAGGCGGCCGCGGCCGAGACCCGCGCGATGCTCGAGTCCGAGCCGATGCCGGAGTGGCTGGCCGGGCCGATCCGCGACGCCTACGCGGAGCTCGCCGGCGACGACACGGGCGCCGCCGTCGCGGTGCGCTCCTCGGCCACCGCCGAGGACACCGAGTCCGCCTCCTTCGCCGGCATGAACGAGACCTTCCTCAACGTCACCGGCGCCGACGGCGTGGTCGACGCCGTGCGCCGCTGCTGGTCCTCGCTGTTCGGCGCCCGCACCGTCTACTACCGCGCCAAGCGCGGCTTCGGCCAGGCCGACATGGACATCGCCGTGGTCGTCCAGCGCCAGGTGCAGTCGACCCGCGCCGGGGTGATGTTCACCATCGACCCGGCCTCGGGCGCCACCGACCGGCTGGTGATCGAGGGCGCCTTCGGCCTCGGCGAGTCGGTGGTCTCCGGCTCGGTCTCGCCCGACCGCTACCTGGTCAACAAGGAGCGCCTCAGCATCGAACGGCGCGAAGTGCGGCGCAAGGAGCTGGCGATCGACTCGGTCGCCGGCGGCGGCACGGTCACCCGCGAGCTGGACGAGGACGAGGCCGAACGGCCGGTGCTGAGCGACGAGGAGGTCGTCCACCTCGCCGACCTCGGCAAGCGGATCGAAGCCCACTACGGCTCTCCGCAGGACACCGAGTGGGCGGTCGACGGGGAGGGGACGATCTGGATGCTGCAGTCGCGCCCGGTGACCGCCTCCGGCGGAACCGCCCTCGCCGAGCCGCGGGTCGAGCGGGGCAAGGAGCTCGTGCGGGGCCTCGGCGCCGCGCCCGGCGCCGCCTCCGGGCCGGCCCGGGTCGTTCCCTCGCTCGAGGACGCGGGAAGCTTCTCCGCCGGCGAGGTGCTCGTCGCCCACATGACCGCTCCCGACTGGGTGCCGCTGATGCGCAAGGCGGCGGCGATCGTCACCGACTCCGGCGGCATGACCTGCCACGCCGCGATCGTCTCCCGCGAGCTCGGCATCCCCTGCGTCGTCGGCACCGCCGAGGCGACCAAGGTGCTGCGCGACGGCGAGATCGTCACCGTCGACGCCGGCGAGGGGGTCGTCACCGAGGGCGACAGCGTCATCGAAGCTCCCTCCGCCGCCCCCGCTCCCGGGCCGGCGCCCGCCGCGGCGCCGGTCACCGGGACCAGGGTGCTGGTCAACCTCTCCGAGCCCTCCCAGCTGGAGCGCGTCGCCGACCTCCCGGTCGACGGCGTCGGCCTGCTGCGGGCGGAGCTGATGGTGGTCGAGGCGCTGGACGGGGTCCACCCCCGCCTCTTGATGGAGCAGGGCCGCAGCGAGAGCTTCGTCGCCAGGATGGCCGAGTCGCTGACCGCCTTCGCGACCGCCTTCGCGCCGCGCCCGATCACCTACCGGACGATCGACTTCCGCACCAACGAGTTCCGCGGGCTGCAGGGCGGCGATCGCTTCGAGCCGCAGGAGTCGAACCCGATGATCGGCTACCGCGGCGCCCTCCGCTACATGCGTGAGCCGGAGCTGCTGGGGCTGGAGCTGGAGGCGATCGAGCGGGTCTGGGACGCGGGCCACGACAACTTCCACGTGATGATCCCCTTCGTCCGCACCCCGCGCGAGGTGGCGGCGTGCCGCCGCCAGATCGAGGCCGCCGGGCTGCTCTCGCGGCCCGGGTTCGAGCTCTGGGTGATGGCCGAGGTGCCCTCGGTCCTCTTCCACCTCGAGCGCTACGCCGAGCTCGGCATCGCCGGCATCTCGATCGGGTCCAACGACCTCACCCAGCTGGTGCTCGGGGCCGACCGCGACTCCGAGCTGGTCGCCGAGGTCTTCGACGAGCGCGACCCGGCGGTGACCGAGTACATCGCGCGGCTGCTGGAGCGGGCCCGCGAGCTCGGCCTGCAGACCTCGATCTGCGGCCAGGCGCCCTCCGTCTACCCCGAGTACGCGGAGATCCTGGTCCGCGCCGGGATCGACGCGATCTCGGTCAACATCGACGCCGTCGACCGCGCCCGCCGCCTCATCGCGGCGGCGGAGCAGCGGGTCCTGCTGGACTCGGCACGAGGCTAGCCACCAGCTCGACGTATTCGCGCAGGCGCTGGATGCCGAGGAAGCGGTCGATCACGCGGCGGCGGGCGGCGTCCCCCATCAGCCCCGCCCGCTCGGGGTCGGCCAGCAGGGCGGAGATCGCGGCGCCGAACGCCCTCAGGTCGCGGGGGTCGTCGATCAGCACGCCCGACTGCCCGTCGACGATCTGGTCCTGGATGCCACCGACCCGGCTGGCGACCACGGCGCGCTCCTTCCACATCCCCTCGGCGACGGTCATCCCGAAGCCCTCGGCAAGGCTCTTCTGCACCAGCACGTCGGCGCGGCGCTGGATCGCGTTGACCATCGCCCCGTTCTCCTCGAGGTCGTTCATCGGCAGGATGACGATGTGGGCTCGGCGGCGGCTCTCCTCGGGAAGCTGGCGCCAGGCGCCGGCCAGCTCCTCGTATACCTCCAGGCCCTCCGGGTCGTCGGCGACGCTGCCGTCGGCGGGCCCGGCCAGCACCAGGTGGACCTCGGGATCGGCGACGTGCTCGGCGAAGCAGCGCAGCACGCCGAGGTGGTCCTTGAGCCGGTCCCAGCGGGAGACCTGGGCCACCAGCTTCGCCCCGAGCGGCAGCGGCGACTCCTGCAGGATCTCTCCCGGGCGTTCGACCCGGCCGGGGCTGCCGTCGCCGCGGATGAACAGCGGCGGCCCGTCTGGAGGTATCTCGATCAGCCCGATCTCGGCCAGGATCGACTCCACGGTGCCCATGCCCAGCTCCTCGTTCTTCGGGCAGAACGGGTCGAGCGACGGTGGCATCACCCAGCAGCGGTCCTCGTCCAGTCCCTCCCAGAAGTACTCGCGGCGGGAGAAGACGCAGGCGTCGGCCTCGCCGACGTATGGCAGGAGGAAGTCCCAGGCCCGGCGGACCAGCTCGTTCGGCTCGTCGGCGCCGACGTGGCAGCGCCAGACCACCTTCGTCCCCCCGGCCTGGACTTCCGGGATCAGGCCCGCGGTCTGGGGATCGTGCAGGTAGACGACGTCGTCTGCCCGCGGCGGATTCTCGATCTCGCTCGCGCTGGACGCGAGCGACTCCTCGTAGAGGCGGCGCTCGCTCTTCCCCAGCGGGCCGCCGTCGCCGGGATGGCCGTGGAGGTTGTTGTGGAGACGCTTGGTGAGGACGAAGAACTCCGGCTCCTCGCGGAGCACGGCCCAGCGCGTGTCCACCCCGGCCCCGCGCACGTAGGGCAGGAGCGCCCAGAGCATCTCCGCCACCCCGCCGCCGCGGGCGGTCGAGCTGACGTGCCAGATCGCGCGGCCGGCGAAGTCGCGCCGCGCCCGCTCGGCGACCGCTTCGATCGCCGCGAACTCGGGGCCCAGCAGCGGCTCGAAGCGACTCAGCCGCTGCGAGGGGATCTGCACCAGGGTCGGCCTCGCCACACGGTCAGGGTATTGGCTGTGAGGCCAGGCTCCAAGCGGGTGGCAATCAGCTGTGGGTCCGTAGCAAGTACCGATGTCCCCGCGGCGCCCGGCGCCTACGGTGTCGATAAGCCCAACGAAGCCGGAGAGCGGAGGTAGAGCAATGGCCGAGACGATGAGAGCAGCCGTGTTCGAGGGCCACGAGCGGATCGTGCTGGAGGAGAAGCCGATCCCCAGCTGCGGCCCGACGGACGCGATCGTGAAGGTCTCCCTGACCACGATCTGCGGCACCGACGTCCACATCTGGCGCGAGGAGTACCCGGTCGAGCAGGGCCGGATCGTCGGCCACGAGCCGGTCGGCACGATCCACCAGCTCGGCGACGCCGTCTCCGGCTACGAGGTCGGCGACCGCGTCCTGGTCGGCGCGATCACCCCCTGCGGCACCTGCTTCTTCTGCCAGAGCCACAACGAGGCCCAGTGCTCGGGGTACGAGGACGAATGGAAGATGATCGGCGCCTGGCGGCTCGGCAACGCGATCGACGGCGTCCAGGCCGAGTACTTCCGCGTCCCCTACGCGCAGGCCAACATGGCGAAGATCCCCGACGACCTCTCCGACGAGCAGTGCGTGCTGCTCGCCGACATCGCCTCGACCGGGATCTCGGCGGCGGAGACCGCGAACGTGCGGATCGGCCAGACCGTCGCCGTCTTCGCCCAGGGGCCGATCGGGCTCTGCGCCACCGCCGGCGCGCGGCTGATGGGCGCCTCGCTGGTGATCGGCGTCGACCGCATCGAGGGCCGCCTGGAGCTGGCGCGGAAGATGGGCGCCGACGAGACGATCGACTTCACCCAGGAAGACCCGATCGCGGCGATCAAGCGGCTGACCGGAGGGCGCGGCGTCGATGTCGCGATCGAGGCGCTCGGCACCCAGGAGACGTTCCAGGCCTGTCTCGACGCGACCCGGCCCGGCGGCATCGTCTCCAGCCTCGGCGTCTACGGCGGCAAGCTCGAGGTGCCGCTGGAGTCGTTCGTCTACGGGATCGGCGACAAGCGGATCCTCACCACCCTCTGCCCCGGCGGCAAGGAGCGGATGCGGACGCTGATGGAGATGGTGCGCCACGGGCGCCTCGACCTCGAGCCGTTGATCACCCACCGTTTCGCGCTGGACCAGATCGAGGAGGCCTACGACCTCTTCGGCAACCAGCGCGAGGGCGTGGTCAAGGTCGGCCTGACGCCGTAGCCGGGCAGGCGGGCCGAACGCCCCCGCTAATCTCAAGGAGGTGCCCCGAGAAGCCAGCGACGGGACGCCGCGCGCCTCCGAACTGGGCGACGGACTCGCCAGCGAGCGCGACCTTTGGCGTCGCTTTTCCACGACCCGCGACGACGCCAGTCGCGAAGAGCTCGTGCGCCGCTACCTGCCCTTCGCCCGCAACCTCGCCCTGCGCTACCGCGGCGCGAGCGAGTCCTTCGACGACCTCCTCCAGGTCGCCAGCCTCGGCCTGGTCAACGCCATCGACCGCTTCGACCCCGACCGCGGGATCCCCTTCACCGCCTTCGCCTCGCCGACGATCCTCGGCGAGCTGAAGCGCCACTTCCGCGACCGGGTCTGGACCGTGCGGGTGCCGCGCGGGCTGCACGACCGGATCGCCGAAGTCGACAAGGCGATCTCGGCGCTCACCGTGGAGCTGCAGCGCTCGCCCTCGGTCGGCGAGATCGCGGCGAAGCTGGAGGTCGAGCCGACCGACGTCCTCGAGGTGCTGGAGGCGAACCACAACCGCCGGCCGCTCTCGCTCGACCGTCCGGTCGGCGGCGAGGAGGACGAAGCCCCCGCATCGGAGTGGGTCGGCGACAAGGACGAGAACTTCGAGCTGGTCGAGGACATGCTGGCCCTGGAGGAGGTGCTCCCGCAGCTCGACCGTCGCGAGCGGCTGGTCTTGAGGCTGCGCTTCGTCGAGGACCTGACGCAGTCGCAGATCGCGGAGCGCATCGGCCACTCGCAGATGCACGTCTCCCGCATCCTCCGCCGCACCCTGGAGCGGATCCGCGAAGAGGTCGACGAACGGGGAGCCGGCTAGCGCACGCTCCCCGACCGGGCTAATCGGACAGCGAGGCGATCGAGACGACGAGGAACTCGCCGTCCTCGCCCCGCTCGACGCGGAGCTCGTCGGCGAGCGAGGCCAGCGAGCCGTTCACCCCGGGCAGGTCGAAGCTCTCGCGCAGTCGCGTCGCGCCGCCGCTGACCATCGGCCCGACCCGCACCTCGACCCCCTCGCCGCCGTCGCTGACGCTGAGGCAGACGTGGCCGTCGGCGAACCCCTGCGGGGCGCCGGCCGAGATCGCGTCGGTCAGCAGCATGGTGTCGGAGAGGCGATCGACGCCGATCTCCTGGCGGGCGGCGATGGCCCCGATCACCCGACCGAGGATCGGCGCGACCAGCTCCGGCGGCCCGACCCTGATCTCGGTCGCGTCGGACTGGGCAGGGGGCGGGCCTGCGGGCTTCTGCCTGGAATCCTCCTCCCCGGCCCGGAGGGGCAGGTGCATCCTGATCTCGGTCCCGCGTCCGGCGCCGCCCTTGATCTCGAAGCTGCTGGAGAGCGCGGCGATCAGGGTCAGGCCGATGCGAAGGCTGGGACGATCGGTTTCAGGACGGGGGCGAATGCCGATGCCGTAGTCCCGCACGGCGACCGTGAGCCCGCCCTCGTCGGGGACGGCTTGGACCTCGAGGGGGCCGGGCCGCTCGGGGGAATAGGCATGAACGACGACGTTCATGCACGCCTCGGTGACGACCGTCTTCAGGTCGCCCACGCCGGCCCGATCCATCCCCAGCCGCTCGGCGAGACCGGCCAGCGCGTGCCGAATGACGGCCACGTTCTCGGCCTGCGCAGGGACAGCTATCCGAATTGCAGGTCGATCCTCGGTGCTCGTGTTCGCCATTCAGCCATCCCACGGCGTGCCGCAATGCCGTCCTCGATTTCGCGCCGAGCATAGCTTGCTCAGATAGCCTGCTCACCGATTCCCATTTTCCTACCCCGGCCGGATGCGGCCAAACCGCTGGGCCTCGCCGTCAACCATGTAGCATCGCGGCGTGATGCCGACCCCGTTCGAGACCAGCGCGGCCCAGCTCGAGGACGGAGTGCGCATCGTCTCCGTACAGGGCGAGCTCGACCTCAGCACCGCGCCCGAGCTGGAGGCGCGATTGGACGAGATCGTCTCCAGCGGCGATGCCTCCCTGTTGATCGACCTCTCCGAGTGCGAGTTCATCGATTCGACCGGGATCGCCCTGATCGTCCGGGCGTGGCAGCAGCTCGACCGCAGCGCCGGCGGCGAGGGAATCGGCCGCGTCGTGATCTGCAGCAGCAACGATCAGGTGCGACGGGTCCTCGACATCACCGGCCTCGAGCTGTCGATCCCGGTTCACGGCGCCCGGGACGAAGCCCTCGAGGCGCTCCGCGACTGACAACACACACAAGCCTCACCTGTGTTGAACGGGCCGGCCTAGTGTGAACCTACATGTTTCCAGGCCGACACCTGCGGACGCCCCGGGGGTCCAAAAGTCCCATATTGCGGTTACATTAATCAATGCAATGTCGGATTTCGAAGTGCGGTATGCAATTTTTTCATTGCAGCCGTTAGACTCTGAGGTTGAGATGGTCCTTTATTGGACTTCATTCTCTCCCTGATTGGCGAGCCGGAGCGAGTGGCCTTAGGCCGAGCGCTCCGGCTCGTTTTCTTCGACGGGCCCGCGGTCGTCGAACCGGGCCCGCCAGATGTCGTGCTTGGCGACACCGTCAGTTCGACTTCAAAATCTTGAGAGCCGGGTAAACCGTCTCAATCTTTACGACCTTCATCACGACACCCCCCTTCGTTCACAGAGCACAGGACTTGCCCGTCCGTTTGTTCGTTGAGGCCTAGGCCGCTTTGGCCTAGGCCCCTGACCTCAAGCGGGAGAGCGCTTTCGCTTCCGCTCTTGGTTAGAAGGGATGTACTGGTGCAATGGTTTCGAGCAGTAGCTCGAATTGACCCAAACTGCGCCCCTGAATCCGCCGGAGCAGCTAGGGTGCTGGATCATTGGTCGCTATCTGAGTAAACAGGGGGTTCGCATGGCAGCAAAAGAGAAGGCGGCGACCGCGGTCGCCGAGGGCGTCGATCCGGCGCCGCAGCCCAAACAACTGAAGAAGGGCGAAGTGCTGGACCAGCGGTTGGCCAAGTCGCTTGCCCACCCGATGCGGGTGAGCATCCTGGCGGTGGCAAACCTCCGCGCGGTAAGCCCGGCGGAATTCGCCCGCGAACACGGCATCGCGGTGCAGAAGGTCTCCTACCACTTCCGGGCCCTGGAGAAATACGGGGCCCTCGAACTCGTCGACGAGCGGCCGGTCCGGGGCGCGGTCGAGCACTTCTACAAGGGGACTCGACGGGCGATCTTCGGCAAGGCCGAATGGCAGGAAGTCCCCGAGTCGGTGAAAGGCGGGTTGGCCGGGGCGACCCTCCAGGATTTCGTCGGCGTCACCGTCCAGGCGATCGAGGCGGGGACCTTCCAGGCTCGCGACGACTTCGTCTTCTCCTGGGACGCGATCACCCTCGACGAGCCCGGTTGGAAGGCGATGGTCGACAAACTGAAGGAGACCTGGACCTGGATCGCCAGCCTCGAGGAGCAGGCGGCGGCCCGTCTCGAGAAGTCCGGCGAAAAGCCCCTGAGCGCCGTCTTCGCGGTAGCCGGCTACGAGACGCCGCGCCCTGAGTAGACGCGGAGCCTTCGCCACCGTAGGCCGCACGCCCAGCCGCCGGGCCTCGAACCCCTGCCGTTCGGGCCCAAACGCAAGCGCGAGATGGCCGCCTACTCCGAGCGCCACTACGGGCGGCGGGCCTGCGCAACCAGACCCATGGCGACTGGAAGCACAGCTCGATGCGCAGGTACCGGCGCCGGCTCTGGCGGATGGGGCCCTGCTAGGAGGCGGTCAGGCCCTGGCGCCAGCTCGGGTGGCGCGGCGCCCAGCCCAGCTCGCGCTTCGCCTTCGCGTTCGAGGCTCCCCTGATCTCGGTCATCATCACCACCGCGGTCTCGCCGGCGAGCAGCCGCCCGAGCCAGCGGGGGACGTGCCGGGGGGGCTTCGCCCCGAGCACCCGCGCCATCTCCGGCAACCACTCGGAGACCGGGGCGGGCTCGTCGTCGACGACGTTGTAGATGCCGCGGTGGCCGCGCTCGAGCGCGGCGACGGTCGCCTCGGCGGCGTCTTCGATCTGGACGAAGGACCAGACGCCGGCGCCGTCGCCGACCACCGGGAACCTGCGCTTGCGGATCAGCTCCGCGTGTTCGCCGCCGTCGAGGCTCATCGAGGTCCCGGGGCCGTAGAAGCCGCCGTAGCGCAGCACGATCCCCTCGGTCCAGTCGGCGCCGGTCACCGCCCGCTCGAGGTGCTTTATCGCCTCGAAGCTGCTGCGCATCGACGGGGCGGGGTCGGGGTCGAGCGGCGCCTCCTCGTCCTTCACCCGGCCCCCTTCGCGCGCAAACGGCCAGCCGGCGAAGCTCTGGGCGAGGAAGCGGCGCACCCCGGCCGTCCGCCCGGCGGCGAGCAGGTGGTCGGTCGCCTCGGTCCGCAGCCGGTTGGTCAGCTCGAAGTCGCGGTCGAAATGGCGCATGTCGATCGAGCCGGAGAGCGCGGTCAGCTCGTGCACGATCGCCTCCGGCTGCGCCTCGGCCACCGCGGCGGCGACCTGGTCGCGGTCGAGCGCGTCGGCGAGCACCGGCGTCGCGCCGAGCGCCCGCACCGCGTCGGCCCTGGCGGCGCTCCGGGTCATCCCGTGCACCTCGTGCCCGTTTTCGGTGAGCCGCGGCAGCAGCTGCCTGCCGAGCGCTCCGCTGGCGCCGGCCACGAGAACCTTCATCGCCGCTCCTCTCGTCGGGTGAGGCGAACTAGACTGACAGACCGATGAGCGACGTGATCGAACACGGGTTCAGGGAGGGCGACAAGGTCTGGGTCGAGGACGCCGACGGAAAGCGCCACCCGGGGATCTTCGTCGGCGACAACGAGGCGTCGGGCTGGTTCGGGGGCGGCCCGAGCGCCTACGTCGCCCACCCGGAGGCCCACCAGGCCGAGGTCGTCTCGGTCTTCCGCATCACCCCGCGCGAGGACTAGCGGCCGCGCCGGGGAGGAATTTCGCCGCCGTGTCGATTTCGGCGTCGCCCGTTCGTCGCCGGGGTAAGAGGCGGACATCGAACCGCCGCCAAACCACGAGGCAAGGAGCGATCCGATGCGATTCATGATGTTCATGTACCCCGAAATCAGCGAAGAAGACTGGAGCCCCAGCGCCGAGGACGTCGCGGAGATGAGCCGCTACAACGAGGAGCTGCGCAAGGCGGGCCTGCTGCTCTCGCTCGACGGGCTGCACCCGCCCGGCGAGGGAGCCCGGGTCAGCTTCGACTCCGACGGCGGGTCCACGGTGACCGACGGGCCGTTCAGCGAGGCGAAGGAGGTCGTCGGCGGCTACTGGCTGATCCAGGCGCGCTCCAAAGACGAGGCCGTGGAGTGGGCGAAGCGCGTTCCCGGCCGGGCCTGCACCGTCGAGGTGCGCCGGGTGTTCGAGATGGAGGACTTCCCGGAGGACGTGCAGGCGGCCGCGGAAGAGGCCTAGCGAGGTGGCCGACGCTGCCAGGCAGGCGATCGAGGCGGTTTGGCGGATCGAGTCCGCCCGCCTCGTCGCCGGCCTGGCGCGGATGTCGGGCGACGTCGGCGTCGCCGAGGACCTGGCGCAGGACGCGCTGGTGGCGGCGCTCGAAAGCTGGCCGAGATCCGGCGTCCCGGACAATCCGGGCGCCTGGCTGATGGCGACGGCGAAGAACCGGGCGATCGACCTGATCCGCCGTCGCAGGACCTTCGAGCGCAAGCAGGAAGAGCTGGCGCGCGAGGTGGGGATGCGCTTCGCGATGGACCGCGCGGACTTCGACGCGGCGCTCGACGACGAGGTCGGCGACGACCTGCTCGGGCTGATGTTCACCTGCTGCCACCCGCTGCTCTCCCCGGAGGCGCGGGTGGCGCTGACCCTGCGGCTGCTCGGCGGGCTGACGACGGCGGAGATCGCGCGGGCGTTCCTGGTCGGGGAGGCGACGGTCGCGCAGCGGCTGGTGCGGGCGAAGCGGGCCCTCCGCGACGCCAGGGCGCCGTTCGAGGTCCCCGGCGGCGAGGAGCTGCGAGCCCGCCTGCCCTCGGTGCTGGAAGTGATCTACCTCGTCTTCAACGAGGGCTACGCGGCGAGCGTCGGCGAGGACTGGATCCGGCCGGCGCTCTGCGAGGAAGCGCTGCGCCTCGGCCGCATCCTCGCCGAGCTGGCGCCGGAGGAGCCCGAGGCGCACGGGTTGATCGCCCTGCTGGAGATCCAGGCCTCACGCCTCCCGGCTCGGCTCGGCCCCGACCGGGAGCCGGTGCTGCTGCTCGACCAGGATCGCGGCCGCTGGGACCCGCTGCTGATCGGCCGCGGCCTCAGGGCGCTGGAGCGGGCCGAAGGACTGCGGGGGCCGCTCGGGCCGTACGGCGTGCAGGCGGCGATCGCCGCCTGCCACGCGCGGGCGGCGACCGCGGAGGAGACCGACTGGGTGCGGATCGCCGCCCTCTACGACGTCCTCGCCCGGCTCACCCCCTCCCCCGTGGTCGAGCTGAACCGCGCCGTGGCCCTCACCCACGCCTTCGGGCCGGAGGCCGGCCTCGAGCTGCTCGACCGCATCGCCGCGGAGCCGGCGCTGCGGGACTACCACCTGCTTCCCAGCGTGCGCGGCGACGTCCTCGCGAGGCTCGGCCGTCAGCGAGAGGCCGGGGTCGAATTCGAGCGAGCGGCGGAGATGGCCGGCAACAGTCGCGAGCGGCGCCTGCTGCTGGCGCGAGCCACGAATGCAAGGAATATGATCGACCAAAGTCCGCTGGCAGAGGGAGGCGAAGGTGAACACGGTCGGGAGCAACCCACCTGAGAAGAACCCACCCGGGGAATGGCCGCCCCGCGAGGAGCCGTCGAGGGAACCGGAAGGGGTCGACAAGATCAAGACCGTCGGCGGGCTGGTCGCGGTGGTGGTCGGCGTCGTCGCCGTGGTGGTCATCGCGGTCGTCGCGATCGCCGAGAACACGAGCACCTCCTCGACCATCGCCAGCGCCACCGCGGGCGTGATCGCGACCATCGTCGGCGCCTACTTCGGGATGAAGATCGGCTCCGATCAATCCAAGACCGCCCATGAGAGCCAGAAGGCCGAAGCGGCGAAGGCCCAGGTCTTCGCCGCCCACCTGCCGCCGCAGGAAGCCGAGCACATCCTCGGCCTCGCCGACGACGCGGCGAAGAAGGTGCTCGGCAGGTAGCGTCGGCGTTCGTCCTTTGTCGGCCATGTCCCGACAAAGGACGAACGCCGAGACGGGGCGCGGTCAGGGGCTGGCGGCGGAGGTCGCGGCGAGGCGCCGGATGCCGTCGCGCTCGAGCCGGTACATGCGCCATTCGTCGAGTCGCTCGGCGCCGAGCGACTCGTAGAAGCCGAGCGCGGGCTCGTTCCAGTCCAGCACGCACCATTCGAGCCGCGGGTGCCCGCGCTCGAGCGCCAGCGCCGCGAGGTGCTCCAGCACCGCGCGCGCGACGCCGCCGCGGCGATGGGCCGGGCGCACGTAGACGTCCTCCAGCCAGAGGCCGGCGCGGCACTCGAAGGTCGAGAAGGTGGTGAAGTAGATCGCGTATCCGACCGCCTCCCCCGCGACCTCGATCATCAGCGCCTCCGCGGCGCGCTGCTCGAAGAGCGAGTCGCGCAGCGCCTCGGGGTCGCCCGTGACCGCGTGCGAGAGCTTCTCGTACCCGGCGAGCTCGAGGATCAGCCCGAAGAGGAGCTCGACATCGTCCTCGCCCGCGGCGCGGATTCGCAGCCCATCGGCCCGGCCCTCCATGACCGGCAGCCTAGGCGACTCAGGCGATCCCCTCGACCTCGTACTCGCGCAGGAAGCCCTCGAAGAGGCGGCGGTGGCCCTGCTCGTCGCGGAGGATGTCGATCGCCATGTCCTGGGTGACCGGGTCGACCCCCTCGGTCTCCTCGACGATTCGCGTGTAGTGCTCGATCGCCCCGGTCTCGGCCTCGATCACGCCGCGGATCACGTGGACGATGTCGGTCTGCTCGTCGGGCGGCTGCAGGAACCCCTGTTCGGCCGAGAATTCCTCCGACCCGGGCACGACGCCGTAGAGCTCCTTGATCCGCTCGGCGAACCGCTTGGCGTGGCCGAGCTCCTCTTCGACGTCCTCGGCGAGCGACTCCTTGATCTCCTGCGCCCGCACCCCGTCGAGGTTGACCGAGGCGGCGAGGTAGCTCATCACCGTCTCGATCTCCATCCAGTAGGCGCGGCCGAGCAGGTCGACGATGTGCCTGCGGGACTCCATGTTGCCGCTGTCGAAGATTCCCTTGCTGACGCTTCCGGTCTCCATGCCGTTCCTCCTGGAGGTGTCTGTGCGATTCGGTCGCGGTTCCCGGTTCCTCTACCCGCGCGACGGGCGCCGAATCGACGAGGCCGCCGGGCCGTCCGGCTAGGCTGCCGCGCGATGGAGATCGACGAGCTCTTGGCGAACAACCGGGCCTTCGCGGCGTCCCCCCCGGAGCGGCACCTCGACGTGCGGCCGAGCCGGCGGCTGGCGATCGTCGCCTGCATGGACTCTCGCCTCGACGTCTTCGCGGCGCTCGGGCTCGGGGACGGCGAGGCGCACGTGCTGCGCAACGCGGGCGGGACGATCGGCGACGACGTGATCCGCTCGCTGGCGATCTCCCAGCGCAGGCTCGGCACCCGCGAGGTGATGCTGATCCACCACACCGACTGCGGGCTGGAAAAGATCACCGACGATGAGTTCGGCGCGGAGCTGGAGGAGGCGGCGGGCGAGCCGCCGCCGTTCGCGATCGGGGCCTTCACCGACGTCGACGCGGACGTCCGCGAGTCGATCCTCCGCGTCCGCCGCTCTCCCTTCCTCCCCCATCGCGACCGCGTGCGCGGGTTCGTCTACGACGTCGACACGCACGCGCTGCGCGAGGTTACGGTCGAGGACTGAGAAGGCGACAGCGCCGGCGCGGCAGTCTTTTCGCCGGCTATACCGGACAAAGGACTGCCGCGGTGGGTCAGGCGCCCATCGCGCGGGCGATGACTACGCGCTGGATCTCGTTGGTGCCCTCGTAGATCTGGGTGATCTTGGCGTCGCGGAGCATTCGCTCGACCGGGTACTCGTTGACGTAGCCGTAGCCGCCCAGCACCTGGATCGCCTCGACCGTGACCCGCATCGCGTTGTCGGAGGCGAACAGCTTCGCCATCGAGGTCCACTTGCCGAGGTCGGCCGGGCGCTCGGGCAGGTCGGCGAGCGAGCAGGCCTTGTAGAGCAGCTCGCGGGCGGCGGCGGTGCCGGTCTCCATGTCGGCGAGCTTGAACTGGATCGCCTGCAGCGCGTTGATCGGCTTGCCGAAGGCGATCCGCTCCTTCGCGTAGGCGTTGGCGTAGTCGGTCGCCCCCTGGGCGATCCCGACCGCCTGCGCGGCGGCGCCGAGCCGGGTCCGCTCCAGCGTGCCGAGCGCGACGCCGAGGCCCTTGCCCTCGGCGCCGATCAGGTTCTCGGCCGGCACGCGCACGTCGGTGAAGGAGGGCGAGCCGGTCGGCGATCCCTTGATCCCCAGCTTGTGCTCGAGCTGGCCCGGGTCGAAGCCCTCGCGCTCCTTCTCGACGATGAAGGCGCTGATCCGGTGGCTCTCGCGGTCGGTGACCGCGAAGACGACGTAGAAGTCGGCGATCGAGGCGTTGGTGATCCAGTTCTTCTGCCCGTTGATCACCCATTCCTCGCCCTCGCGGACGGCGTGGGTGCGCATCGAGGCGGGGTCGCTGCCCGCCTCCGGCTCGGACAGCGCGAAGGCCGGCGACCACTCGCCGCTCGCGCACTTCGGCAGGAAGCGCTGCTTCTGCTCCTCGGAGCCGAAGAGCTGGATCGGCAGCGTCCCCAGCTCCTGGATCATCAGGATCAGCGCCGAGGAGGCGCAGGCCTTGGCGATCTCCTCGACCGCCATCTGCAGGACCAGGGTCCCGGTGCCGGTGCCGCCGTGCTCCTCCGCGAACGGCAGCCCGAGCACGTCGTGCTCGGCGAGCAGCTCGCGCACGTCCCACGGGTACTTCCCCTCGCGGTCGATCTCGCCGGCGCGCGGCGCGATCCGCTCCTGGGCGAGGCGGCGCACCATGTCGCGGAGGTCGCGCGCCTCCTGGGGGATCTCGTAGGTGCCGGCCACGGGTCGGCCAGTCTACGCCGAGCGCTCGGGGACCGGCCCGTGGCGGGTTTCTCTCGCCATGCGAGAGGAAACCGCCACTGGCGCCTCGGCGGGAGACGCCGGCGAGCGGACGAGGCGGCCGGCGAGGAGGACGACCGCGGGCGCCGCGGTCAGCACCAGCGCGAGCAGGAACCAGGGCTGTTCGGCGTCGGTGCCGGCGCCGAGCGAATGGACGATTCCGAGCAGCCAGAAGAGCGCGGTGAAGCGGTGCAGGGAGCGCCAGCGCGACTGGCCGATGCTGGTCCGCGCGTAGTAGGAGAGGCCGAGCAGCGCCAGGCCCCAGCCGCCGACGATCCCGAGGCCGGTCCAGAAGGGGCGGTAGCCGCCGGTGAAGGGGATCGAGATGTCGAAGACCGACGGGTGCAGCCACTGGTCGCCTAGCAGGGCGACGCCGTGGACCGCGATCGCCCCGAGCGTCGCCAGCGAGAGCGCCTCGTGCAGGGCCCTGGCGTCGCCGCCGAGGCCGCGGCGCGGCGTGCCGCGGGCGCTGATCAGCAGGCCGGCGCCGACCGAGCCGCTGGCCAGCGCCATCGCCGCGATCCCGGCGGCGCGGCTGGTGATCCAGAAGAGGTGCGGGCCTATCGAGGTCGAGGCGGCGAGGATCACGAGGAGGAGGTGATCACCGGCGCCGGTTCCGGTTCGGGTTCGGGGGCGAATTCGGCTTCGGGTTCTTCCACTTCCGGCGCCGCTTCTTCTTCGAGCGGGACTTCTTCTTCCACGGGGACCGCTTCTTCTTCGATCGGGACGACGGCTTCGGGCTCTTCGACTTCCGGCGATTCGACCGGCTGCGAGCGCGGCCGTTCGTGGGTGCGCTGGCTCGCGGCGACCGCCTTCCGCACGCTGCTGGCGCGGCTCAGCGCCGGGTCGTTGCCGCTCACCAGCTGGGCGAAGAGGATCGCCCAGGCGAGGGCGAAGAGGCCCAGGGCGCCGCGGATCGTGCGGCCGCGGATGCTGCTGACGCGGCGGCGCTTGGCGCGGATCTTGGCGCGGGCGAGTCCCTTCGCCTCGAGGCGCTTGAGGTCGTCCATCCCGGCCATGCTCCGGTGTTCGCCCTAAGCGAAGGCAAATCCCTCCTAAGAATGCTCTTACGGACTGCCTACACTGGCCGCCGTGCCCCAGATCGCTCCATTCGGCGCCTGGCGCTCCCCGATCGACGCGCAGGCCGTCGCCCGGGCGGGCCGGCGGCTGGCGGCGCCGGCGATCGCCGCCGACGGCGCCGTCTGGTGGGCCGAGGGGAGGCCGGCCGAGGGCGGCCGCGTCCTCCTGATGCGGCGCACCGCCGACGGCGACCCCGAAGAGGTCACGCCCGAGGGCTTCAACGTCCGCACCCGGGTGCACGAGTACGGCGGCGGCGCCTGGGCCCTCGCCGGCCCCCACCGCGTCGTCTTCAGCAACTTCGCCGACCAGCGGCTCTACACGCAGCGGCTCGGAGAGGCGCCGCGGGAGCTGACGCCGGCGCCCGAGACCCCGGCCGGGCTGCGCTACGCCGACGCCCGGGTGACGCCGGACGGCCGAACGGCGGTCTGCGTGCGGGAGAGCCACGGCGAGGGCGAAGCGGTGAACGAGATAGTCGCGATCCCGTTGGAGGGAGATCCGGCGGCGCCGGCGGTGCTCGCCTCGGGGCGGGACTTCTACTCCTTCCCCCAGGTCAGCCCCGACGGGCTGTGGCTCGCCTGGACCTGCTGGGACCACCCGAACATGCCCTGGGACGGGACCGAGCTTTGGCTGGCGCCGTTCGACGACCCCGGCGACGCCCGCCTCCTCGCCGGCGGGCCCGAGGAGGCGATCTTCCAGCCGGAGTGGGACCCCGGCGGCCGCCTGCACTTCGTCTCCGACCGCGACGGCTGGTGGAACCTCTACCGGGTCGAGGGCGACTCGGTGGGGCAGCTGACCGCCGAGCGGGCGGACCTGGGGCACCCGCAGTGGCTGTTCGGCGGCTCGACCTACGCCTTCCTCGAGGACGGCTCGATCGCCTGCATCCGCTGCGAGCACGGCTCCGAACGCCTCTTCCTGCTCGAGGCCGGCGCCACGCGGCCGCACGACCTCGATCTCCCCTACACCTCGTTCGGCTTCCCGTCGCTGTCGAGCCGCGGGATGACGCTGGCCTTCGCCGCCGCCAGCCCCACCGAGGAGACGGCGGTCGTCCTCCTCGACCTGGCCGACGGCACGGCGGGGATCCTGCGCGCGGCGAGCGAGGAGGCGGTCGACCCTGGCTACGTCTCGAGCCCGCGGGCAATCGAATTCCCGACCGGCGGAGGCGAGACGGCGCACGGCTTCTACTACCCGCCCGCCAACGCCGACTTCGAGGGGCCGGAGGGAGAACGGCCGCCGCTGATCGTGCAGAGCCACGGCGGCCCGACCTCGCACGCGACGCCGGCGCTCGACCGCGAGTTCGTCTTCTGGACCAGCCGCGGCTTCGGCGTCGTCGACGTCAACTACCGGGGCTCGAGCGGGTACGGGCGCGCCTATCGCCACCGCCTGCGCGCCGGCTGGGGCCTGGTCGACACCGAGGACTGCATCGCCGCCGCCCGCTTCCTCACCGAGCAGGGGGAGGTCGACGGCGAGCGGCTGGCGATCCGCGGCGGCAGCGCCGGCGGCTACGCGACGCTCTGCGCGCTCGTCTTCCACGACGAGCTCGCGACCGGCGCCAGCTACTACGGCGTCGCCGACACCGAGACGCTCGCCACCGACACCCACAAGTTCGAGTCCCGCTACCTCGACCGGCTGATCGGCCCCTATCCCGAGGAGAGGGAGCTCTACCGCGAGCGCTCGCCGATCCACTTCGTCGAGCGGCTGCGCGTCCCGGTGATCCTCTTCCAGGGCCTCGAGGACGAGGTGGTGCCGCCGAGCCAGTCGGAGACGATGGTCGCGGCGCTGCGCCGCAACGGCGTCCCCCACGCCTACCTCGCCTTCGAGGGCGAGGCGCACGGCTTCCGCCGCTCGGAGACCGAGATCCGCTGCCTCGAAGCCGAGCTCTACTTCTACGGCCGCATCCTCGGCTTCGAGCCGGCCGACGAGCTCGAGCCGGTGGCGATCGAGGGCGCCTGACGCGCCTTTGAACACGCCAGCACAATCCCAATTTTCTGATGTCAGATTCCCAAATATCAGAAAGCGTTTTCCCAATTTACTGAAGTCAAATTCCCAGATTGCACTAATATCCTGGCATGGATCCCCTCTACGCTCGCCAGAGCCGGAAGCTTGTCCTGGAAGCCCTCAGCGACACTCGCGTCGTCTTCGTAATGGGCGCGAGGCAGGTGGGAAAGAGCACCCTGGTCGGCGGCATAGCCCATGCCGAGCACCCCGCGGTCGCAGTCACTCTTGACAATCGAGCCGCGAGAGACGCAGCGCTCGGGGATCCGGATGGATTCCTGGCCGGTCTCGAGCGACCCGTTCTCATCGACGAGGTTCAACGCGGAGGTTCGGACCTGCTGATGGCGATCAAGGAAACCGTGGACGCCGACCGGACCCCGGGCCAATTCCTCCTCACCGGCTCCGCCAACGTGCTGACCAACCGAAAGGTCAACGACGCCCTGACGGGCCGGATCGAGGTCATCGCCCTCTGGCCGCTCTCCCAGAGTGAGATCGAGGGAACGACCAAGAACTTCGTCGACTCCCTCTTCAGCGCCCGCCCGCCCGATATCGATGGCGCCGTCAAAGGCCGGGACGCGTTCGTAAAGCGGGTCATGTCCGGTGGGTACCCGGAGGCCCTCCGCCGTTCGGGGAAGCGGCGAGACCGCTGGTTCCAGAATTACCTCAAGACCACCCTTGACCGCGACCTGCGGGACATCAGCGACGCTCACAAACTCGATCGGGTGCCTTCCTTGTTGCGGCTTCTTGCCAGCCGCTCCGCCAATCTCGTGAGCTCCAATGACATCGGCAAACGCCTCGGCCTGGAACACAAGACCGTGCGCAGCTACACGCAGCTGCTGGAGACCCTGTTCCTTGTGAAAACAGTTCAGGCCTGGAGGCCTTCCATCGGCAGCCGTGAGTCATCCACCCCGAAGGGGTACATCGTGGACAGCGGCGTATTGACCCACCTTCTCGGCGCGGACGAGAGACGCCTGGCCGAAGACGATCAGCTGACCGGAAAGGTCTTCGAGAATTTCGTCGCCATGGAGGTCATGAAGCACCTGGATTGGGCTGACACCGACGCCAACCTGTACCACTACCGGCGCCAGCGCGAAGAGGTCGACGTGGTTCTCGAGAATCGCGCGGGGGACCTCGGGTGCATCGAGGTGAAGGCAACCGCGACCCTCCGGAACAGGGACTGGAGGGCGCTGGAAAGGATCCGCGATGCTCGCAGCCGTCGATTCAAGGCCGGGTTTCTCGTCTACACCGGCGGCCGAACCGTTCCGCTCGGCGATCGGCTCTGGGCGGTGCCGGTGAGCGGCCTCTGGGCCTGACTTCAGTGCACCAGGCAGTGGGAGCCGCCTTCGCTGTCGCCCTTGGCGGGGAAGGCGTGGGCGAGGGCGTGGGCGATCAGCTCGGCGCGGGCGGCGTAGCCGGGTGAGGTGAAGTGGATGCCGTCTTCGATGAACCAGGCGTCCTTGACGTCGGAGGCCCAGTCGTAGACGCGCATGTTGGGGTACCTGAGGCAGGCCGCGAGCAGGTTCCTGTCCCATTCGGCCATGTTCCCGGCCGAGTAGGGGTCGCCGCTTTCGACGGTCGAGCGGACGTTCACCCACATCACCGGTTCCTCGCCGATCGTCTCCATCATCGTTTCGATCCGTTCCATGTCGCCGACGCTGGAGCCGACGAAGACGTCGGCGGCGTCGTTGGTGCCGAGCGCCAGCACCCAGCACCCCTTGAACCCTTCGAGCTTCCACGCTTCCGCCACTTCCTGGGCGTTCGGTTCGCCTTCGAAGGTCTCGACGATCGAGCGGGCGCCGGAGATCTCGAAGTGCTGTTCGACCGCGCCGACGTCGGCGTACTGAGATTCGATCCGCTGGCCGGCGAGCGGCAGGTATTCGGCCGAGGTGAGGCCCTCCGAGGTGGAGTCGCCGATGTGGACGACGGCTTTGCAGGAGGAGCGGGTCGAGGCCGCCGCCTGGGCGGGCGTCAGCGGCGGCGGCCTGGTGGCGCCGTGGGCGGTCGCTTCGGCGACCCGCGCGGCCGAGCCTTCGGCCTTGACCGAGTTGACCCCGGCCATCCCGGCGGCGGCGGCGATCACGACGAAGCAGCAGCCGGCGGCGAGCGCCCAGCCCTCGCGGGTGAGACCGGCCGGGCGCCACGCTCCCGAGCGCAGCCGCCGCCAGAGGCGGCCGAGCGCGCCCTGGCGGACCGGCTCCTCGACGTAGCGCCAGGAGAGCGCCGAGACCGCGAGGATCGCCGCCACCTGCAGCGCCTCGCGCAGGTATTCGCGGCCGTCGGCGACCCCGCCCGGCGTGGTCAGGACGATGATCGGGAAGTGCCAGAGGTAGATGCCGTAGGAGCGGACGCCGACCCAGCGCAGCGGTCTCCAGCCGAGGATCGGGCCCAGCCGGCAGGCGGGGTGCGCGAGCGCGGCGACGACCAGCACGGTGGCGATCGAGAGCAGGACGAAGCCGCCGCGGTAGAGGAAGGAGGAGTACTGGCTGGTCTGCCAGATCATCAGCGCGATCGCCCCCAGCCCGACCAGCCCGAGGCCGTCGAGCAGGTTGCGGGCGCCCGGCGCGATCCGCCTGGTCAGCCTGCGGCTCGGCCAGACCATCGCCAGCGCCGCCCCGAAGAGCAGCTCGCAGGCGCGGGTGTCGGTCCCGTAGTAGACCCGGGACGGGTCGAGGCTCGGGTGGTAGAGGACCGCCATCAGGACCGCCGAGATCGCGGCGAGCGCGAGGGTGGCGAGCGCCAGCCGCGGCCGCACCCCGCCGGGCAGCGGCGCCTCGCGCACCAGCCGCGTCCCGATCAGCAGCATGAACGGCCAGAAGATGTAGAACTGCTCCTCGATCGCCAGCGACCAGAGGTGGTTGAGAGGCCCCGGCGGCGCGAAGCGGGCGAAGTAGGAGACGTCTCCGAAGATCAGCTGCCAGTTGCTGACGTAGAGGGCCGAGGCGACCACGGCGTCGCGGAACTGCTGCGGCTGGGCCGGCCCGAAGACGGTGACCCAGGCGACAACGATGAGGAGCATCGCGAACAGCGCCGGCAGCAGGCGCCGCGCCCGGGCCGCCCAGAAGCCGGTGAGCCGGATCCGCCCGCGGTTCAGCTGCGAGAGCAGGATGTCGGTGATCAGGTAGCCGCTGAGGGTGAAGAAGATCCCGACCCCGAGCAGGCCGCCGGGCGCCCATCCGAACCCGAGGTGGAAGGCGATCACGGAGAGGACGGCGACAGCGCGCAGCCCGTCGAGGCCGGGCATGTAGCGCTGGCCGCGCTTTACCGGTCTAGGCATCTACCGCCCGCATGGTACGGGCGGCAGCCGCTGGGTTTCGCGCCTCAGACCACCGAGGCTGCGGCAGCCCGGTTGCAGCCTCGGCCCCGAAACCGCGAAATGTATGCAATTTGCATACATTTGAGCCAAAGATTATTGATTAGTCATAGGACCCCGTTTAAGGTGCGGCCCTCAACACGGGCGTGCTTCCAACTCGTCCCAGACGAGAACACCCGTTTCTAATCACAGCACCAAAACCAGGGAAACGATGCCAGACCAGACTGACAACACGTTCGTCCATGACATGCCGGCATTCTGGCCTGCCACGGACCAACACACGGTCGGGCACGTTTCCCTGGAGGTCGAACCACCCTCCAATCGGGGCGAGGTCCTGCCCCAGCTGTTCCGGCTTGCGGCGAAGAGCGATGCATTGCGCGCGCTGCAGACCGCCGATGGCGGCGTGATCTCGGAGGGGAGCGCGGCGATGCTGCGCGGAGAGATCGCCGCCGATATGTACGACCTCGCCGAGATGGTCGACGAGGTGAGCGCCTCGGTGATCCGCATCCGCGCCGACGCGATGGCCGGCAAGTGCAGCTTCCAAGAAGCGACTATGCGGGTCGCCGAGGGGAAGGCGAAGCCGCCGCTCGAGGTGATCTGCGGGCCGATGTGCACCTGGCGCCCGAAGACGCGCAAGTCGTTCCATTCCTTCGTCGCCGCGACGCGCCACCAGGGGGCGACGCGGCTGATCGACGCGCTCGACGCCTCGCTCCAGCAGGGCCTCGACCGGGTCCGCGCCGAGCTCGACGCCCCCGGTCTCGACATCAGCTGCATCTACCGGATGAACATCGCCGACCTGATCATGTCGGCCGGCGAGGCCGCCGGGCACCCGAAGCACTTCACCTACTTCATGCCCGAGGACGAAGGCGAGGAGGGGGTGCCGCTGGAGGACCAGTGGACGCTCGCCCTGCGCAACGTCCTTCTCTACCGCTACTTCCTGATCACCGAACCGCTGGCCGAGGAGCTGCTCGACGGGCCCCGCCGGGTCGCCGACGCGGAGTTCGAAGCGGCTCTCCTCACGGCCCAGCGCGGCCACGACCTCGGCCACAACCTGCGCCTGCCCGAGACCGACTACGAGTGGGCGGCGCGGCTTGGGATCGAGCCCTTCATGGCGCTGCAGGAGGCCCTCGCGAACAACTACGGGTTCCTGCTCGCCACCTCCGAGCCGTGGATGGAGATCGCCGGCATGAGCCGCCTCGACGTCTGCGCGACCCACATCGCGGAGCTGCTCGGGTACATGCGGCGCGGCCCCTGGTACTACGGCGACGCCGGCTCCGCCTTCTTCGAACTCAGCTATCTGGCCCTCAACGGCTTCATCGAGATCGCGCCGGGCGGGATGGTCCGCTGGACCGAGGAGGGCTTCGTCGACGGCATGGTCGAGATGGGCATGGCCCTGACCCGGGCGACGGTCGGAGCGCCGGACCAGCATCCGGCCCGGGCGCTGATGGAGCGCTACGGCTGGCCGGCGGCGACGCCAGCGCTGCAGACGGTCGCCGCGCTGCGCTGGCAGCACGCCGGAGTGCCGACCTCGGTCGCCTTCCAGCGCACCTCGCCGACGCACGGCGAGGGCCCGCTGCGGGTCGGCGCCGAGCACAGGGACTCGTTCGCCACCACGATCCCGTTCCGCTCGATGCGGCCGCGCGCCGGCGCCCCGGAGCCCGCCGAGATGCCGCTCCCCGTCGCCTCGGAGAACGGCGCCGGATCGGTGCTGGCGAAGCAGAAGACCTCGGTCTGATGCGCGCCCAACTTCACCACATCCGACTTTGACCCACCCCAGAGTGGGCGAAAGTCGGATGCGCTCCGTTATGGCCCGCTGCCGCTCCGCTGTACCAGCCGCTCCGGCAGCCCGAAGCGGCCGAAGGCGCCCTCGAGGCGGCGACTGTCGGTCGACTGCTCCGGCCAGCGTTCGTATGCCTCCGGCTCGATCGGCTCGATCGTGCGGGCGACGAAGGCGGTGACGTCGCTGACCTCCTCGCCACGGAGGCTGAGCACGTTGAGCGCGAAGGGAAGGTAGGCGGCCTCCGCCTCGTCCCAGGCGTAGAAGGCGAGGGCGGGCTGGCCGTTGGCGCGCGTCTCCACGACCCGCCAGCGCCAGGCGCCGGAGAGCGGCCAGCCTGCCGCCCAGGCGGCGATCTCCTCGCGGCCCCGGTACCAGCTGGCGAGCGGCGGCATCGCAAAGGTGGCGTCGGCGGCGAGCATCTCGGCGAAGGCGGGGACGTCGCAGCGCTCCCAGGCCTCGACGTAGCGGTCGACGATCCGGCGCAGGGCCGCGTCGCCGAGCGAGCGCAGCGTCTCCTGCTGGCTCGGCTCCGGGACGCGCTCCTCGACCGCGGCCCGCGCCCGCTGCAGGGCGCTGTTCACCGAGGGGACCGTGGTCTCCAGCGCCTCCGCCGTCTCCTTGGCGGAGAAGCCGAGCACCTCGCGCAGGATCAGCGCCGCGCGCTGGGTCGCCGGCAGGTGCTGGAGCGCCGCGATGAAGGCCAGCTCGACCCCCTCGCGCCGCTCGTACCTCGCCTCCGGCGCGGCGCGGCCGTCCTCGACCGCGAGCGCCTCGTCCGGCAGCGGCTCGACCCAGACCGACTCGGCCACCGGCTCTCCCGGCGGCTCCCCAGGGTCCGACGCCGGCCCGTAATCGGCCGGCAGCACCCGCTTCGGCCGGCGGCCGATCTGGTCGACGCAGACGTTGGTCGCGATCGTGTAGAGCCAGGAGCGCAGGGAGCTGCGACCCTCGAACCGCCCGATCCCCCGCCAAGCGCGCAGCAGCGTCTCCTGCAGCGCGTCTTCGGCGTCGAAGACCGAGCCGAGCATCCGGTAGCAGTGGACCTGGAGCTCCTTGCGGTGTGGCCCGACCAGCTGGTTGAACGCCACTTCGCTGCCCTGTCGGGCCGCCGCCAGCAGGTCGGGGATCGGCGCGGCGGCTCTGGGTCGGGCAGCCATCGGCCACCGAGATTAGCCACCGCCGGCCGCGGGAAGGCGGAACCGATTAGTTTCGCCACCGGCGGCGGTCTCAGCTTCTGTGAACCCCACCAAAGGAGGAAACGATGACTGAGACGAAGAGCGGCAGCCGCGTCACCGAGGTCGGCCGGGTGATGATCCCGGTCAGCGACCAGGACCGTGCGCTCGAGTTCTACACCGGCACCCTCGGCTTCGAGGTCCGCGCCGACATCCCCTTCGGCGACGGCAACCGCTGGATCGAGGTGGCGCCGGAGGGAGCGCCGACGGCGATCGCCCTGGTCCAGCCGCGCGAAGGCGAAGCGACCGGGGTCGAGACCCGCGTCGCCCTCAGCAGCGAGGACGTCGACGCAACCCACGCCGAGCTGCGCGAGCGCGGGGTCGACGTCGACCCCGAGGTGATGCGGATGGGCGAGCCGGCGCCGCCGATGTTCTGGTTCCGCGACCAGGACGGCAACCGGCTCCTGATCGTCGAGCCGGGGAGCTGAGATTTACCCGATCTTGACCTCGGCCTAAGAAGCGGGCGGCATGGTGTCCTCAAGAACGCAAGAAGGAGGAGCCATGCCGCAGATACTCGTAGTCACCGACACGACGCAGGACGAGGACACGGTCGTCTACCGCGAGCGGATCGCGACCACCGACCTCGAGTCCGACCACTTCTCCGGCCAGCTCGTCGAGCGAGTCGGCTGGGCGGTGCTCGACGCGGACGAGATCGAGCGAGACGGAAAGCACGAGCAACCGACCCCGTCCCGGAGCTAGAAGCTCCGCGACGCCCGCCCTACGCGACCTCGTCGAGGAAGGCGGCAAGCTCGTCGGTCAGCCGCTTCGGGCTGAGCCGCCACTCGAGGATCGAGTTGGCCTCGACCAGGCGCGCGTTGGGCAGCTCTTCGGCGAGCATGCCGGAGTCGCTGAAGGGGTGAAGCGGATCGCGCGGGTGGCCGACGATCAGGGTCGGCTGGGAGAGCTTGCGCCGCTCCTCGCGGTGCGGCGCGGTCTCCCCCAGCAGCAGGCCCTCGAGCACGGCGCCGGAGGGCCCCGGCCGCTGGCGGAGCCAGTCGAGCCCCATGTCGAGCAGCGGATGGGTGCGCGGGATCGCCGAGGTGACTCGGGAGACCAGCTCGAAGGCCGGGCGCCCGACGCGCAGCCCGAGCAGCACCGGGGCGAAGGCCGCCGCGACGGCCGGCAGCGCGTGGTCGAGCACCGGCATCTCGATGAAGAGGCCGCTGGCCCGCGCGGGGTTGCGCGTGGCCAGCTCGAGGGCGACGTTGGCCCCCAGCGAGGTCCCGCCCACCACGGCCGCGGGAAGCTCGAGGTGGTCGAGCAGCGCCACCACCTGGCGGGCGAAGAGCGGCATCGAGTAGAGGCGCAGGTCCTCGGGGCGGTCGGATCGCCCGTGGCCGAGCAGGTCGACGCAGACGACCCGGTTGCCGCGCCCCGCCAGGGCCGGCGCCAGGCCCTCGAACATCCTCCGGTTCATCAGCAGGCCGTGGACGAGGATCAGGGCCTTCCCGCCCTCCCCGTAGGAGTCGTACTCGATCCGGTGACCGTCGTAGAGGAACTCGCCCATCGACACGATCCTGACAGCCCGGCGCCGGATGCGCGAGCGCTCCTCAGGCCGCGGCGGCGATCCCCGGCACGGGAGCGGCCACGGATGGACGCAGCAGGCCGAGGGTTCGCAGCCCCTTGCCCAGCACGGCGCGCATCACCCGGTCGGTGCTGGGGCTCGGCTCCTGCGCGAGGTACCACTCGCTGAATCGAGCCAGAAACCGGATCAGGTCGAGCAGGTCGATCTGCTTGAGGCCGAGCAGGAGCAGCTGGCGGAAGACCTGGGACTGGACGACGGCGAAACGGTAGACGGGATCCTCGGGATCGGGGTTCGGCGCCCCATCGGACTCGACCTGGTTTGCCCTTGCCCAGGCGCGGGCGAGCAGCAAGCCGGTGCTGGTCTGCTCGTCGAGCATCGAAACGGGCGTCGCCTTCAGGGTTTTCGGCATCGGCCGGTCCTGGCAGAAGCCGAAGGCGACGACGACCGCCAGATCCTCCGCCTCGCAGCCGCGACGACCGTCGACCGCGAGCTCAACGACCCGCGGCGAGGCGGCAATCCGATCCAGCAGGTCGTCGACCAGGACGTCGGTCCCTTCGCTCGAGCTGGCGACTCCCATGTCCGTCGAGACCATGCCGTGCACCACATCGTGTGTCGCCTCCAGCGACACACCGGGACGCAGGCCTTCGAGGATCTCTTCGACGCAGAGAGTGTGTTCCCGCCACTCCATCCCGCACACGTGCACGTATGTGGCTTGGGGAAGCTCGGAGATCAGCTCGTGCCAGATCGTCAGCGACCGCAGGTTCATCGTCGAGGCCCCGTCGGGACGGGCCAGCGGGAACCTCGGGTACTCCTCCCTCCCGGTCCCATAGAAGAGGACCCCGTCGTCCCCGTGCTCGAAGATCCCCTGCTCGAGCCCGACCTCCACCAGCCCCTCAATCCGCGACATGTACTCCGAGGTGCACACCTCGCGATCGAAATCGATGCCCAGGCGTCCCAGGGTCTCCCGCTGGCCGTCGAGGACCCACTTCCTCACCGTCAGCCAGAGGTCGGTCGCCTCTGGGTCCCCATCGAGCAGGCGGTCGTTCAGCGAGCCGGCGAGGTCGTCCTGCTTGGTCAGCTCGCGCGCGACGGGCATGTCGTGCTCCGAGAGACCCTCTGGAATGACGGCGTTCTCCCGCACGTACCGCGCGTACCAATCCCCCACCAGCTGGTCTCCCTTGCGCCCTGCCGTGCGCGGGCTCGATCCCTCCCCGTAGAGGAGGCACCCTGCCATCGCCTCACCCACCTGCTGACCCGAATCTCCCACCTCGCACTGCCGCTCCACATCCGAGCCCGCCGCCTCGAGGGCGCAGGCGAAGGACTGCCCGATCGCGGCGTTGCGGAGATGCCCCACGTGCAGTCCCTTGGTCGTGTTGGGGTTGCAGAACTGGACCACCGCGCGGTGCCCGGCGAGCAGGTCCTCGGTGGCCAGCGGCGCCGGGTCGTCCACCTCGAGCCTGCCGCCGAGATCGGCGAGGAGCTCGTCCTCGAATCTCAGCAGCAGGCGCGGGCCGGTGCGCCTCGCGGAAGCGATCTCCTCCTGGTCTCTGAGAACCTCCGCGACCTGGGCGGCGCCCGTCCGCGGATCGCCACCCTTGCCGGCGATCACCGCGAGGTCGGACTCTCCCGCGTCCCTGAGCGCGACGATCGGGAACCCGTCCTCCAGTCCGGAGGACCGCAGCGTCGCCCGCAGTTCGTCGATCAGGTTCATGCGCGAGAGTCGCTGAATATACAGAAGCCTCTGTGTATTGCAAAACGCACTGGCGATGCGACTAGCAGTGCGCCCGACGGGGATCGAACCCGCACCGACGGCTTAAAAGGCCGACGCTCTTCAGGAGACGGTTAAGGCTGGACGTTCAATGAAGCCGACCACGTATGCGGTGAACAGCCGCCGGCAAGGAGAACCTCCCGGCTTGAAGGCCGCCAAACTCCATCTCTTCGGCTAACCCCGGATTTTGCCTCCCTTGACCATTTGAGCTACGGGCGCAATTTCTTTTAGTATACAAGAACATTGGGGGCAAGAGAGGAGGACGGGGTGCCTGAAGGGACCGATTCGACGACTGCCGCGGGAGGCTCCAGCGTCTTCCTCTCCGCCGGCGCGAGCTCACTGCTGAGACCATTCGATCTCGACGAGGCACGCCGTTACGTGCTCGCCGATTACCACGCGCGCTTTCGCCGCATGCGCGGAGACGAGGTCCTCTTCTCCTTCGGCCTGGACTCGATCGAGCCCCCGGAGGCGACGGAGGCCGGCGCCGGCGACCCCGCCGAGCGTCGCGGCCAGATCGACGCCCTCGGCCTCTCCTCCGATTGGTCGCGTTCCTTCGAGACCGCCGACGCCGCCTCCACCCGCTGGGCCCAGCAGACGTTCAAGGGACTGCTCGACGCGGGCTCGATCGAGCGGACCGAGGTCGCGTCGCGGTGGTGCGAGAGCTGCCGGACGGTCCTTCCGGACGGCGGCGGCGGCGAGCGGTGCCGTCGCTGCGAGGGCCCGACCAGGCAGCTGCCGGCCGGCTGCTGGCTGCTGAAGCTGGATCTCAACGCGAAGACCGCCGGCGCCCCGCCGGAGGGGCCGTTCGAGAGCGCGATCGCGGCGGCGCCTCCCGACCTGCTGGGAAGGGTGGACGGGGTCGAGATCGAGGTGAAGACGATGGTCGGCAGCGTGCTCACCCTGTTCACGCCCTTCCCCGACAAGATCGGCGAGGCGAAGTTCATCGCCCTCGCCCCCAGCCACCCGGCCCTCGAGGGCCTGATCCTCGACCCCGATCTGCTGAGGCGCGTCAACGACCTCAGGGCGGGGCGCTCCGGGGACCCGGGCCTCGACTACCCCACGGCGATGGACACCGGCGTCTGGGTGCCGGTCCCGGACATCCCGGATCCGCTGCCGGTGATCGCCTCGCTCTCGGTCGACGCCCGCTTCGGGGTCGCCGCGATCCTCGGGATCCCCGCCGCGGACCCCGCCGACGCGAAGCTCGCCGAACGGCTCCCCGCGGCGCCCTCGCTGCGCTGGGACGCGCGCGCGAAGGGCTCCAAGCCGCGCCCGGCGGTGCGCTTCCGGGCGCACCTGCTGCCGATCTCGAGCATCAACGGCCGTGGCGTGCCGGTGCCGCCGGAGTCCCCCGAAGGCGCCCTCGACCCGCGGCTGGCCTGGACCGAGGCGTTGACCGCGATCCCGCCCGAGGAGCGCGAGGGCGCCGGCCTCGACCATGCCGGCCTGCGCCAGTGGCTGCCGTCGATGAAAGTCCTGCAGAGCCGCGGCTCCTCCGCCGCGATCCTCTGCGACCTCGCCCTGCTGGACTCCCTCCCCGGCGACGCCTCACAACCGGCGTCATCGAACGGGAGCGGGCACCCCGGCGGGGTGATCGTCGGCGGCTTCGACGGCGATCCGGCCGCCGAAACGCCGGCCGATCCGAGCGCACTGGCCGAAGAGTTCGGCGCCGACGCGCTGCGCTTCGCGCTGCTGCACGCCGCCGCGCCCCCGAAGGGGTTCCGCAGCAGCGAGTTCGCCGCGGTCCTGCGCGCCTCCGCCGGGTTCCTGGAGCGGCTCCGCGCCTACGCGCAGCCCCGCCTCGGCGCCGCCGGGGAGTCGATCGACACCTCCGACCGCAACCGGCGCCGGCTGGCGAAGTGGTGCGACACCGCGAGGCGCCGGATCACCGAGAACAACGCCGCGCTTGACGGGCACCGGGCGACGAGGAACGCGGAGATCCTGCTCGCCCGGATCGAAGACTTCGAGCAGCGCGCCCGCGAGGCGACGGGGGAGCTGAGCCCAGAGGACAGCGCGGCGATCGGCACCGCCCTGCGCCTGCTGATCTCCCTGCTGACCCCGGTCGCCCCCGCCGCCTGCGAGGGGCTTCTGGCCGGGGTCGACGCCGCCGGCGCGGAGGCGTCCTGGCCAACGACCGACTACGCGGCGGCGGGCAGCGGGTAGCGAAGCACCGACTCGATGCGGACGTCGGGCGCCGGCGCGGCAAGCGTCATCAGCGCCCGGTAAGGAAGCAGGGACATCTGGCGCAGCGACCAGCGCTCCGGCGCCCGCTCACCGCGCAGCCGCAGCAGGCGCGGTGGCTTCGCCGGGTCCGCGTCGACGACCACGCGCTCGAGCAGATCGTCCAGGCCGAGGCCGACCGCCTTGCCGACCGCCTCCTTGATCGTCCAGCAGCGCAGGACCGCCGCCGTCAGGGCCTCCGACGGCAGGGCTGTCAGGCGCTCTCCCTCCTCGGCATGGAACAGACGGGTGACGATCTCCCCGGCCCGCGAGTGAATCCTCCTCCGTTGCTCCACATCCACCCCCACCGCGGTGTCGGTGGACACCGCGATCACCGCGAGGTCCGCGCTGTGTGACACGTTGAAGTGAACATCGGTGTCACTGCCGAGGTACGGCTTGCCGGACTTGCCATACGTAAGGCGAATCTCCGACGCGTAGCGGTTCGTGTACGTGCTGAGTATTTGACGCAGCGCCGCCCGGGTGGCGGCGAAACGGGCTGTGTCGGCGCGGTTGGGGAAGCGCATCGCCAGCGAACGCTCCTCCGGGGCGAGACAGCCGATCGCCCACTCGAGCGCCGGCTCCGCCTCGCCAAGTGGAATCAGCCAGAGCCGCACAGTACGGCCCTCGCTACTCATTCCGGCTCCACCCTTCGCCCATCGACCCCTATGATAGGGTCTTATTGAATATTCAACAACTTCTTGATCAATGCAAAGGGCGGCGAAATCGGCTGTGCATCGAGAAGCTGGTGCACCTGAAGATACACCCAAGCTCGCTGGAGCTGGGGTCGCCCACGGTCTTCACCCGATCTCCGTGAGGCGCCCAATCCAGCCATGGACCTGATCAAGGGACTGCGGACGGGGACCGAGCGATCGGGTCTCGCTGAAGAGATCCAGATCCTGCGCGCGCGGCTCGAGCTGGAGCCGCCGGGCGTCGCACCCGAGCGCTTCCTCGCGGCGGTCCTCGCCGCCGTCCTCGGTCGCTTCCTCTCCTGCGAGGAGGTGGTCCTGGCGGTCGAGGCGGAGGACTCCGGCGTCGCCCTCGAGCTGCCGGTGGCCGTCGCCCCCGACCTGCCCTTCGGCACCGTGCTCGAGCGGGTCGAGCGGGCGTGCGCCGAGGCCGACCTCGGCTCCTCGGGCCCCAGCTCCTCGGCCGGCAACCAGCTGCTCGCCCACGCCCTGGTCTGCGCGCCGGGCTCGCTCGCACGGGAATCGGCGAGGCCATGGCGGCTGCAGCCGAAGAACGTCGAGCTCACGCTCGCCAACGTCGACTTCGCGCTCGCCTGGGACGCCGAGGGCGCCGAGGGGGAGCTGAGCCTCGCCTTCAGCGGCGATCCGCTCGAGGCCGCGCGAATGGAGGTGCTGCTGGAAAGCACGATCGAGGCCGCGGGGTCGGCGGCCTCGCAGGCGAATTCCTCTCCCCTGCTCGCCAACCTCTCCCTCGTGCCGCCCTCGATGCGGGAGACGATCCTGCGGGACTTCAACGACACCGACGCCCCACTCTCCGACGAGGAGACCGTCCTCGACCTGATCGAAGAGGAGATCCTCACCCACCCCGGCAACACCGCGTACGTCTTCGAAGAGGCGGCGCTCAGCTACGCCGAGCTGGGAGCGCGCGCCGAGTGGCTGGCGGCGACCCTGCAGGCGCGGGGAATCCAGAAGGGCGACCTCGTCGGCCTCCTGGTCGGCAACTCGCTCGAGCTGCCGGTCTCGATGCTCGCCTGCATGAAGCTCGGCGCGGTCTTCATCCCGATGGACGAGATGTGGCCCGAGGAGCGCCTGCGGTCGCTGCTGCGGGACACCGACCCGGCGGCCGCGATCGCCTTCGACACCGCCAACGTGCCGGAGGAGATGCACGACCGGGTCGTCGACCCGCGCCCGGACGCGCAGGATCCGAGGCTGCCACTGGCGCCGGCGGAGCTGACCCAAGCCGACCTCTTCTACGGGATCCCGACCTCGGGGTCTACCGGGCCGCCGAAGTGCTCGCTGAACATCCACCGCGGCCTGGTGAACCGGTTCCAGTACATGACCCGCCGCTACGCGAGCGGCCAACACGAGGTGGTCCTGCAGAACAGCCGCCCGGCCTTCGACTCCTCCCTCTGGCAGCTGATCTGGCCGCTCACCAACGGCGCCACGGTGGTGATCCCGCGGCTCTCCAAGCAGCTCGACCTCGGCCATACGATCGAGCTGATCCACCGCCACCGGGTGACGATGACCGACTTCGTCCCCTCGGTCTTCAACACCCTCGTCCGCCAGCTCGAGCAGTCCCCCGAGGACGTCGCCCGCCTCACCTCGCTGCAAAACCTGCTGATCGGCGGCGAGGAGATCAACCCGAACTTCTGCCGCCGCTTCGGCGCGCTGCTGCCGGAGACCCGCCTGACCAACACCTACGGCCCGACCGAGGCCTCGATCGGGATGGTGTTCCACGAGGTCGACACGCAGAGCGACGCGGAGATCCCGATCGGGCGGCCGATCGACAACACCTACGCGGTGATCCTCGACGAGCGGATGAGCCTGGTCCCGCCGGGGATGATCGGCGAACTGTACATCGGCGGCGTCTGCCTCGGCGCGGGTTACCTGCGCGACCCCGAGCGCACCGCGCGGGCATGGGTGCCGAACCCGTTCGAGGAGCTGGAGGGCGACCAGCTCTACCTCACCGGCGACCTCGTCCACCAGGCGCCCGACGGCACCCTCCACTTCGTCGGGCGCAAGGACGGCCAGGTGAAGATCGCCGGCACCAGGCTCGAGCTGGGCGAGGTGGAGAACCTGCTGGTCCAGCACCCGCGCGTCGACCGCGCGGTGGTCTTGGTCGAGGAGACCGGCGCCGGGGACCGGCTCGTCGCCTACCTCACCTCCGGCTCCCCTCCGAAGCCGGTCGAGCTGAAGGAGTACCTCTCGGGCCGCCTGCCGAAGCAGGGCGTGCCGAGCCGCTTCGTCTTCCTCGACGAGCTGCCGCTCAACCACAACGGCAAGCTCGACCGCAAGAAGCTCGCCGCGATGACCGCCTCCTCCGGCGCCAGGACGGTCGGCGAGTCGCCGGCGGAGATCGCGCTCTTCGAGATCTGGCGGGAGCTGCTCGGCCGCGACGACTTCGGCCTCGACGACGACTTCTTCCTGCTCGGCGGCGACTCCCTGCTCGTCGTCCATCTCCTCTTCGACGTCACCGAACGGTTCGAGAAGCGGTTCCCGCTGCGCACCGTCTACGAAGCGCCGACGATCCGTCGGCTCGCCGCGATCGTCAGCGGCGACGAGAGCGCCGCCCGCGGCCCCTCCCACGAGGAGCAGCTGGAGCTGGCCGAAGAGGACCGCCGCCTCCTCGACGACCTCCCCAGCTCCGTGGTTCCTTTGTCCCCCAGCGGGGGACAAAGGAACCACAACCCGGTGAGGGGCGTGCTGATCACCGGCGCCACCGGGTTCATCGGCGCCCACATCGTGGCCTCGCTGATGGAGCGCTCCGAGGCCGAGGTCTTCTACCTCGCCAGGGACGCGAACGAAGCCGCCGCGGCGGCGCGGCTGCGCGAGACGATGTCCGGCTACGGGCTCTGGAGCGACTCCTTCGCTGCGCGGCTGCGCCCGGTCAAGGGCAGCCTCGAAGCGCCCGGGCTCGGGCTCTCGGACGCCGAGCTGGCGCGCCTCGCGGGCGAAGTCGAGTCGGTCGTCAACTGCGCCGGCATGGTCGACTTCCTTCACGACTACCGGCGCCACCGGCCGGTCAACGTCAACGGCGCGGCGGAGGTGCTGCGGCTGGCGGCGATCGACGGCGGCCCCCGCTCGATCCACCACATCTCCTCGCTCAACATCGGCGATCGGGCCAACGCTCCCACGGACGGGTACGGGCTGAGCAAGTGGGCGGCGGAGCGCCTCGCCGAAGCGGCGATCGGGCGCGGCTACGACGTCACGGTCCACCGGCTCGGTGAGGTGATGCCGCACTCCCGCTTCGGGCATCCCAACACCAAGGCTCTGAGCTACCTCTTCATCTATGCCTGCCTCACGGTCGGGCTGTACCCGGAGGGCCTGGTGGCGCTCGACTACTCCCCCGCGGACTGGGTCGCCGAGGCGATCGTCGACTCGATCCTGGGCGAGCGGACGAGGAACGTCGTCAGCCTCTTCCACCCCACCGGCACCACGATCGACGAGATCATGTCCTGCGCCGGCGGCACCGGCGTCGAGTTGAACGGGGTGAGCGGAGCCGACTTCTACCGGGCGCTCCAAGCGCGCGGCAAGTGGGACGGCGACCGCAGCCTTCACTCCCTGATGTGCCTGATCGACGCCGCGCTGCAGGAGCAGGACGACCAGGACGACGTCGACCTCGCCCTCTCCAACCTGTTCATCCGCCCCGACGCCGAGCGCGAGGGCGGGCCCTCGATCGGCTGGGCGGCGCCCGATTGGCCGGAGATCGACGCGGAGGTGCTGGCGCCGATGGTCGCGGAGACCGCTCCGACCTGCGCCCAGACCCGTGCCTACTCGGCCTGAGCGGTCGGCCGGATGACGATCTCGTTGACGTCCACATGGTCGGGCTGCGCGAGCGCGTAGATCACCCCGCGGGCGATGTCCTCGGCCTCGACCGTGATCGGTTCCGGCTCGGGGAAGAAGGGCGTGTCGACCACTCCCGGCTCGATCAGGGTCACCCTCACCCCCGAGCCCTGCAGCTCGCGGCGCGCCGCCTCACCCATCGCCGTGATCGCCCACTTGGTGCAGGAGTAGATCGAGCCGGGGTAGACGATCCTCCCCGCCACCGAGCCGGTCAGGACCAGGTGGCCCTTGGACTCGCGCAGAGCGTCCATGCTGGCGCGGATCGTCAGCGCGGCGCCGTAGACGTTGGTCAGGATCATGTCCCGCCAGGCCTCGGGGCTCTCGGCCTGAAAGCCGGGCATCACGCCGACTCCGGCGTTTGCGAAGACGGCGTCGACCTTCCCGAACGCGTCGAGCGCGGCCTTGACCATCGCTTCCTGATCGGACCACTCCTGCACGTCGCACCTGACGGCGATCGCCCGGTCGGGGCCGCCGAGCGACTCGGCCAGGTCGGCGAGGCGGTCCTCGGAGCGAGCCGCGAGGACCAGCCGGTAGCCCGCCTCAGCGGCCTGCCGGGCGGTCTCCGCGCCGATGCCCGAGGAGGCCCCGGTGATCAGCAGCACGCGATCGCTGGCGGTGTCTCCGGTCGGCGGCATGGTCAGCGCTCAGGAACATTAGCGTAATTAGGAGACAATGCTCTACATACCTCGCGTAATCGACGCATGGATTACCATTCGGTGACCCGGGGGTACTCTGGCCGCCCGCCGGAGGCCCAGGAGCCCGATGGACGACTTTCACTACGAGAACGGTTCGCTGTACTGCGAGGACGTGCGCCTGCGCGACGTCGCGGCGGAGTTCGGGACCCCGGTCTACGTTTACTCCCGCGGCACCTTCGACCGTCACCTCTCGGAATTCCGCACCGCCTTCGCCGATCTCGACCCCCAGATCCGCTACGCGGTCAAGGCCTGCGGCAACGTCCATCTCCTGCGCGAGGTGAGCGCGCTGGGCGCCGGCGCCGACGTGGTCAGCGGCGGCGAGCTGTACCGGGCGCTGTCCGCGGGGATCCCCGCCGAGCGGGTCGTCTTCGCCGGGGTCGGGAAGACGCGCCGCGAGATGGCGGAGGCGATCGAGGCCGGGGTCGGCCACTTCAACGTGGAGAGCGCCGCCGAGCTCGAGACGCTGAACGCCGTCGCCGAGGAGATGGGCCGCACGGCCCGAGCCGCGATCCGGGTCAACCCCGACGTCAGCGGGCACGACACGCCGGACAAGACGACGACCGGCGTGCGCGGCAACAAGTTCGGCGTCGACCTAGAGGACGTGCCGGCACTGTTCGACCGCGCCCTCGGCTCAATCCAGCTCGACGGCCTCCACATCCACCTCGGCTCGCCGATCTACTCGGCCGAGCCCTACGCGAAGGCGCTCGAGAAGGTCCTCGCCCTCGCCTCGCGCCTGCGCGAGAGCGGCAGCGAGATCCGCTCGATCAACATCGGCGGCGGCTTTGCCGCCCAGTACCAAACCGGCCTCGGGCCCAACCTCGACGAGTACGCGGCGACGATCGTCCCGATCCTGGCGCCGTTCGTCGCCGGCGGCGGCCAGGTGCTGATCGAGCCGGGCAGGGCGGTCGCCGCGAACGCGGGCGTCCTGCTGACCGAGATCCTCTTCCTCAAGGAGGCCGGCAACCGCCATGTCGCGATCGTCGACGCCGGGATGAGCAGCTTCATGCGCACCGCCGTCTACGACGCCTTCCACTTCATCTGGCCGATCGAGCCGGACGAGGACCACGTGCCGCCGCGACGGGCAGAGCACCTGGAGCTCGACGGCCTGCGGACGATCGACGTCGCCGGCCCGGTCTGCGAGTCGAGCGACTACCTCGGCCGGAGCCGCGACCTGCCGCGGCTTGCGAGCGGCGAAGTGCTCTGCGTCTTCGGCGCCGGCGCCTACGGGATGGCGATGGCCAGCCACTACAACTCGATGCCGCGGCCGCCGGAGGTGCTGATCGACGGCGGCGAGGCCCAGCTGATCCGCCGGCGGGAGACCTATTCCGACCTGGTCGAGGCCGAGTTCTCGCTCGCCGAGCTGTCCGAGCAGCTGGCGGAAGTGGCTAATCCGCCCGCCTGAGCAGCTCGTCCAGGCGGCCGAACGTTTCGTTCAGGCCCTTCTCCTCTCGACCGAGGCGGTGGTCAGATCCGTCTTCTTCTCGTCGCTCATCGCGCTTCTCCTTTCGTTCGCTCGAGCAGCTCCTCGAGCCGGTCGAACCGCTCCTAGAGGCCCAGGCCGACGAGCCAGTTCTTGATCCGCTCTGGCAGGTCGCCGCTGAGAAGAGCCTCGAGCCCCTCGATCGCCTCGTGGACCTCGTCCGCGGTGGCGTCGCCGTACACATGAGCCACCCCGTTGCGAGTGCGATTGATCGTGTTGAGGAGGCGTCGCTCGGCCGGACGCAGGATCCCCGCCTCTTCAAGGGCCTGGTAGTGCCTGGGTGCCCTTGTCTTCCTCAGCTCGGGGCCAACCAACCCAGCGATCACGGCACCGGTCTGAAGCGCCGTATTGAACTCGCCGACCCCGACCAGGAAGGCTAAGAGTGCGGTGTCGCATCGATTCCGTTCGGGCACCGCTGCTTCGAATGCCTCCCGCCAGTCGGCCTTATCGAAGTCGGGAGGGAACAACCCCATCCCATGGCGGAGGCTCATGACCTGTACCTCAAGATCCTCGAGCGCCGTGCGCGCTGCGTCGAGCCAGGCTTCGCGGCGATCGTCTGAAATGACCTCTCGGCATTTGTGAACCGAATCCTTTGCCTGGTTGCTCATTTAGCCAGGGAGCCCAATGAATCGAGAGCGAAACGAGCGGCGCGGCTCTGCTCGGTGCGCGTTGCGGTCGCCTGCCTCTTCAGCCGTCGCCGGCGTTGGACGATCTTCGCCCAGCTGCCATCGCGATCCAGCACCGGACGACCCTCCCGTAGGAGGGTGTAGAGAAAGCTCGGCTTGGTCATGGCCTCCGACAAGCGGACGACCTGAACCTCGCGGTCGAGCCGTTCTTCCAGTCGAGCCTCCAGCTGAGCCAGGTTGGAGATCGATTCGTCTTCGAGCTCCACCAGCAGGTCCAGGTCGGACTCCTCGGTCTCCTCACCCCGCGCGTAGGAGCCGAACAGCACCGCGGCCCTCACCCGCGGCTCGGTGCGCAGAGCCGCGCGGAGGCTGGATAGCAGAGACCAGTGCCCGCGCAAATAGGATTTCTCGGCCTCCGCTATCTCGAAGCGTCGCGGTCCGGGACGGCGCGCGCGGAGAGTCCCGACCTCGACCGCGCGACGAAGGCTTCGCTCGTTCGCGCCCAACTCAGCGGCAAGCTGCTGAAGTTTTCCAATGCCCCTCGGGATCGACGCAGTATACGAGATGGTGCGTCCGTTATCAGGCTTCTCGTATGTCCGTTATAGCTTCAGCCGAACTCGATCACGCTGCGGATGCCGTCCTGGGCCCCCATCAGCTCGAAGCCGCGGTTGACTTCGTCGAGCGCGATGCGGTGGGAGATGAAGGGCTCGACGTCGATCTCGCCGTTCATCGCGCGCTCGACCAGCCGCGGGACCTGGTCGCGGCCCTTGACGCCGCCGAAGGAGGAGCCGGCGACGCGGCGGCCGGTGATCAGCAGGCGCGGGACGACGTCCAGGGTCTCGCCCCTGCCGGCGACGCCGGCGATCGTGCAGAGGCCCCAGGCCATGCGGGCGGCCTCGACCGCCTGGCGCATCACGGCGACGTTGCCGGTCGCCTCGAAGGTGTAGTCGGCGCCGAAGCCGCCGGTCATCTCGAGGATCGCCTCGACCGCGCCCTCGCCGCCCTCGAGGAGGTCGGTCGCGCCCTGGCCGCGGGCCAGCTCGAGCCGCTCGGGTGAGAGGTCGACGCAGACGATGCGCTCGGCGCCCTGCAGGCGGCAGCCGGCGACCGCGCCCAGCCCGACCATCCCGGCGCCGAAGACGGCGCAGGTGCTGCCGGGGCGCACGGCGGCGGTGTTGATCGCGGCCCCGAGCCCGGTCGAGAGCCCGCAGGCGAAGAGGCAGGCGTGCTCGAAGGGCGCCTCGGGGTCGATCTTCGCCAGGGCGATCTCCGGCATCACCGTGTACTCGGCGAAGGTCGAACAGCCCATGAAGTGGCGGATCCCGTCGCCCCCGCGCGAGATGCGGGTGGTGCCGTCGGGGAGAAAGCCCCTGTTCTGCTCCTCCCGGATCGCCAGGCAGAGGTTCGTGCGCGGGTCGAGGCAGTGGACGCACTCGCCGCACTGGGGCGAGAAGAGGGTGACGACATGGTCGCCCGGCGCCAGCGATGCCACCTCCGGCCCGACCCGCTCGACGACCCCGGCGCCCTCGTGGCCGAGCACGGTCGGGGCGTAGCCCGACGGGTCCGCGCCGGAGGCGGTGTAGAGGTCGGTGTGGCAGACGCCGCAGGCGACGAGGCGCACCAGCACCTCGCCGGTCCGGGGCTCGGCCAGCTCGACCTCCTGGACCCGCAGGGGCTCGCCGAACTCCTCGAGCACCGCGGCGCGCATCCTCATTCGGGGATCGTACGCTCCGATCGTCCGCGGTCCCGCCAAGCCAGCAAGCCGAGCGAGCCGCCGGCGATCGCGGCGCTGGCGAGCCCGAAGCTGAGGATGGTCGAGAGCCCTTCGCTGTTGTTCCATTCCACGAGGGCGACGACGAGCTGGAAGAGAGCAACCCCCAGCGCGCCACCCACGAGGCCGAGGCCGACCCTCGGCGGGCGCCAGAGAGAGCCGACCAGCGCCCCGATCAGGCCGCCGGTGACGGCGAGCCCGCCGATGTCGATCCGCAGGGCTTCGGAGAGGTTTTCCCCGGTCACTTGATAAGGGGAGTCGTAGAGGACCGGGAAGGCGAAGATCGCTCCGCCGACCAGGCCGGCGACGGCGCCGACGAAGAGGGCCCGGACTACGACCCGCGAGACGTCGTCGCGCCCCTCCCGCGTCGCCAGCCAGATCGCCAGCGCCGCGGCGGCGATCGCCCAGGTCTCGGTGCGCCGGGCCAGCACGTTGCCGATCGCGTGCGCGGGCTGGTCGAGCGAGCTGAGATTTATCAGGCTTCCGAGCGCCCGCGCGGCGAAGGCGGCGCCTCCGGCGACGAGCATGCCCTGGAGCACGAAGGGCAGGTCCGGGGGCTTTCGCGCCGGCTGCGGCTCGGAGGGAAGCGGGCTCGGAGCCGGGGTCGGGGTCGGCGTGGGCAGCGGCGTCGGCGTCGGCGTCGCGAGGGTTTCATCGCCCCCGTCGTCTCCGGCCAGCAGCTCGTCGAGGGTGCCGTTGAGCCGCCCGACGTCGTAGCGCCAGCGGCCGTCGCTGAGCTCGATCGCGTTGCGGCGGGTGATCGCGGCGATATCCGCCGGCAGCTGCTCCCGCCGCGGCATCCGCGCTCCGCCGACCAGCACGGGAATCGGCGTCACCTCGGGCCGCCGCAACCCGGTTTCCAGCTCGAGGCGGACGAAGTCCTCGGGGTTCTGGAGACGGACGCCGCCGTCTTCGTCGGTGACCGAGGACCAGCGCGGGCCCATCACCAGGATCAGCACCCGGCAGGCGCCGACCACCTCGGTGATCCGCGCGACGAAGTCGACGCCCGGCGCCATGTCGACGTCCATGAAGACGTTGCCCTCGCCGAACCGCGCCACCATCGCGTCGTAGAGGCGGCCGGCGTGGGCGGCGCATTTGTCGGGTTAAGAGAGATCTCGAGGGCCTATGCGCCCGCGGGCTTCGGCTTCAGGACGAGGACGCAGAGGTCGTCGCGGATCGGCCGGTCGGCCCACTCCAGCAGCGCCTCCTCCGCGCGGGCGACGATCGCGCCGGCCGGCAGCTCGGTCAGCGGCGCCAGGACCCGGGCGAGGCCCTCGGGCCCCAGCAGGGCCCGTCCGCGTCGCAGGTCGGTGACGCCGTCGGTGTAGGCGACGACCCCCTCGGCCTCCCCGAGGGAGATCTCGGCGTTGCGGAAGAGGAGGTCCTCGCGGGCGCCGAGCAGGAATGTCCCTCCCTCCGCCGCCAGGGCGTCCAGGGCGGGGATCCGCAGCGGCGGCGGATGCCCGGCGATCGCCCAGGAGAGCGTGCCGGCATCGCGCAGCCGCAGGCAGACGGCGCTGATCAGCTCGCTGCCGCCGGCACGCTCGACCAGGGCCCGGTTGGCGAGCGCCAGCAGCTCGGCCGGGTCGCTGACGTCGGCCGCGAAAGCCGCGAAGCGAGCCCGGACGAAGGTCGCGAGCCGGGCCGCTTCGGGCCCGTGGCCGACGACGTCCCCGACGACCGCGACGGTCGAGCCGTCCGGCCCGTTGGTGACCAGGTAGAAGTCGCCCGAGACCCCGTGCTCGGAGGGGACGAAGGCCGCCGCGGCGTCGACGCCGGGCAGCTCCGGCAGGGCGGACGGGGTGAGGGCGGCACGGATCGCCTCGAGCTCCTCGGCCGAGTGTTCGAGCACGGCCACGCGTTCCCTCAGCACCCCGATCACGGTCGCGACGGCGAGGAAGGCGAGCAGCCGCGCCAGCAGCGAGAGGCCGAGATGCGGCACCGGGTGGATCGCGGCGCCGAGAACGTAGAGACCGCAGCAGCCGGCGACCGCGGGCGCCCCCCAGCGCCAGCCGCCCCACCAGGCCGCCAGGCCGACCGACACCGCGTAGAAGAAGGCGATCCCGCTGCTCGGATGCGCGTTCAGCGTCACCCAGATCGCGAACACGAGCAGCGCGGCAAGGCAGACCCACGCGATCCGGGCTCTGCTCGATGCGGCGGACATCGCTGCACACTAGATGACTTCAGCTAACCGTCGCCATTGCTGCTGCGGCCGACCGTAGCGGCGTAGAGAGCGTGGATGACGATTTCGGTCCCCTCCCCGGGAACGCTGACGATTTGCAGCCTGCTGGCAAGGGCGCCGATGATCTGTAGCCCCATGCCAAGGCCCAGTTTGCCGGGATTCAGCCGAGTCGAGAGGCCCCGGCCGAAGTCGCGGATCACGACGCTCAGCTCGCGGTCGCCCGGAACCAGCTCCACCTCGAGGAGGCCCGGCTCCTTCCGGTCCTCGTAGGCGTGCAGGACGACGTTGGAGCATGCCTCGGAGACGGCGGTGGAGAGGTCGACGATCCTCGGCTGCTCCATTCCCAGCTCCTCGGCGCGCACCGCGACCGCCCGCCGCACCACGGCGACGTTCTCCGGCTGCGCGCGGAGGCTGAACCGCATGCCATCTTCGTAGTGCACGATCCCCGCTCCGGGTCGAATCGCTGTCTATTGCCTCCCGGGGATCCCGGGCGGCGCCTCGCGATTCCTATACCCGCGGCCGGGTGTTTCAGACGAGCGCCCCTGCCCCACCTTGCGCGATCGAGGTCGCACAGGTGTTGACGCGAGACGCGATCGGGTAGATCCTTCCTGCTACCGAAAATTACGGGAGGAGGCATGCCATGAGCGAAGCGGTCGTGGCCGCTTGGAAGCTGCCGCCGATCGTCGCCGCGATCGCGGTCTCGATCGTCGCCGGCTTCTACCTGGGCGGGCCCGGCCTCGGCATGGCGGTCGGCGCCCTCGCCGCCGCGACCATCGTCGCCTTCGCGGTTCGCAACCCGCCGCGCCTGCCGATCGCGGCGCCGCTGGCGAACGACCTGCGCCGCCACATCCTCGTCGTCATCGGCCGCCCGCTGGAGGACGGGGCCGCGATCGAGTCGATCGCGAGCGCCGTCCGCGACAGGAGGGGAGAGCGGCTGCCGCCCGAGATCGTCGTGATCGCCCCCTGCCGCAACCGCTTCCTCGATCGCTGGACCTCCGACGTCGGCCCGGGACGCCGCCAGGCCGAGCGCGACCTCGTCCTCAGCGTCGCCTCGCTGGCCAAGGCGGGGGTCGACGCGAGGGCGCGCCTGGGGGACGAGGACCTGGTGCAGACGGTCGAAGACGAGCTGCGCAGCTTCCCGGCCACCGAAGTGATCCTGGTCACCGGCGCCCCGGATCGCGACCCGGCGGGGGGCGCCGCCGCCGCCGACCTGCGCTGCCGGCTGCAGGCCCCCCTGCGCCACCTGGTGGTCCCGCCCGACCCGCTCGGATGGCGGCCCGAACGCCCCCGCAGCGCAGCCCGGGCGCTGAAATAGCCCGGGCGCGGAGCCTGGGAGCCCCTCAGTACCAGCGGCCGCGGGCGAAGCCGCCAAACGCGATCAAGCCGATCAGGGCGACGATCAGGCCCACCCAAAAGCTCCAGACGATCATCAGGACGATGCCGACGATGACGATGATGCCGCCGAGCGAGATGCCGGCGCCGGAGCGCCGTTCGGTGTTTGCGTTCATCTTGGCCTCTCTCTTCCTGGGTTGACTGCTGCCTCCCCAGGTACCCGGCGCGGGGCTCGCTCCAAACCCACCGGGAAACCACAGCGAGAATCCGTAGCTTTCGCGGTTTGCGGGGGTCCGCGTCCGGCGTACCGTGAACCTATGTCGGCACATCTGAGCCCGCTCGACGCGTCCTTCCTCGAGCTGGAGGAGGCCGACGACTCCGCCCACATGCACATCGGCTGGGCGATGGCCTTCGACCCGCTCCCCTCGGGAGAGGCCCCGTCCCTGCGGATGCTGCGCGAGCAGACCGTGGAGCGGCTCGACCTGGTGCCGCGCTTTCGCCGCCGCCTCTCTTCGCCGCGCGTCGGCAGCCTCTCGCTGCCGACCTGGGAGCCGGACCCCGACTTCGACATCGCCAACCACATGCGGGTCGCCAGGCTGCCCGCCCCCGGCGGCGAGGAGGAGCTGCTCGAGTGGCTCGGCGACTTCTACTCACACCGCCTGGACCGCGCTCGGCCCCTCTGGGAAACCACTCTCCTCGAGGGCCTGGCGGACGGTCGCTGGGCCCTCGTGACCAAGACCCACCACTGCCTGGTCGACGGGGTCGGCGGCAGCTCGGTCGCCGCCACCTTCCTCGACACCGAGCCAGAGCCGGCCGACAGCTCGCCGAGCCTCGCGGAGGTCCTCGCGGCGACCGAGCGCGAGCAGGGCGACGAGCCCGGGCGCGTGTCCCGGCTGCGCGGGGCGCTCGGCAGCGGAGTCGACACCTTGATCCACCCGAGCAAGCTGGGCGCGGCGCTCTCCCACTCGCGCGCCCTGGCGGAGATGCTCGTGCGCGACGAGCTGATCTCGGCGCCCCACACCAGCCTCAACGAAAAGATCGGGGCCACCCGCCAGCTGGCGGCGATCGACGTCCCCCTCGAGCAGCTGAAGCGGATCAAGAACGAGCTCGGCGGCACCGTCAACGACATCGTCCTCACCGCGACCGCGAGTGGGCTGAGACGCCTCTTCGAGCTGCGCGGCGAGCTGCCGGAGGTCGACAAGGTGCGGGCGATGGTCCCCGTCAACCTGCGTCAGGCGGGAGATGCGATGGCGCTCGGCAACCGGGTCTCCTCGCTGTTCGTGGAGCTGCCGCTGGACGATCCCGATCTTCTGATCCGCTATCGCAAGACCGCCGCCGCGGCGCAGGCGCTCAAGCGCGCCGACCAGGCGAGCGGCACCGAGGCGCTGATCGAGCTGGCCGGAGCGGCGCCGCCGGTGATCCACAGCGCGATCGCGCGCCTCGCCTTCACCCCCCGCCTCTTCAACCTGACGATCACCAACGTCCCCGGCCCGCCGATGCCCCTCTACGCGCTGGGGGCGCCGATGCGCCGCGTGATCCCGCTGGTGCCGATCTTCTCCGGCCACGCGGTCGGCGTCGCGGTGGTCAGCTATGACGGCAACGTCACCTTCGGCATCAACGCCGACCGCGCCACGGTGCGGGACCTCGGCGCGATGAGAGAGGGCATCGAGGAATCGCTCGCGGAGCTGTCCGCGGCCGGGCGGGCAAAGGTGGCGTAGGCTCAGAGCATCCGCTCAAACTCCGGGCCGAAGGAGGAGGACATGTACGCACGAGTCGCACGCTGGGAGGGCGCCGACGCGGCCGCCCTCGAAGAGAGCGCCGCGCGGATCCGCAAGGACGCCGAGCAGGGCCCGCCGGGCGAAGGGATGGGACAGCGCGTCGCGGTCGACAAGTACGAGGTCGCGGTTCAGCTCGAGGCCTAGCCTCGGGCGCGCAGCGCTGCGTCGACCGCGCGGGCGGCTCGGTCGATCCCAGCGCGATCGACGTCGAGGTGGGTGACGGCGCGCAGCAGCGGCCCTTTGCGGGAGATCTCGATCCCTTCCGCGGCGAGCGTCTCCACAAGGCCGCGCGCGTCGGCGGTCTCGAAGACGACGATGTTGGTCTCGACCGTCGCCGGGTCGATCGCGATCCCGTCGATCTGGGCCAGGACCTCGGCGAGCAGGCGGGCGTTGGCGTGATCCTCGGCCAGCCGCCCGACGTTGTGCTCGAGCGCCCAGAGCGCGCCGGCGGCGACGATCCCGGCCTGCCGCATCGCGCCGCCCAGCATCTGCTTGTAGCGGCGGGCTTCCTCGATCAGCTCGGCCGAGGCGGCGATACAGGCGCCGACCGGAGCGCCGAGGCCCTTGCTGAAATCGATCCAGGCGGTGTCGAAGCCGGCGGCGTAGGAGGCGGCGCTGCGGCCGGTGGCCACCACCGCGTTCATCAGACGGGCGCCGTCGAGGTGGGTGCGCAGGCCGTGGCGGGCGGCGACCTCGAGCACCTCGTCGATCGACTCGCGCGGCCAGATCCGGCCGCCGCCGAGGTTGGTCGTCTGCTCGACCGAGACCAGCCGCGAGCGCGGCTGGTGGATGTCCTCGGGGTCGCGCATCGCCGCCTCCAGCGCGGCGGCGGTGAACATCCCGCCCTCGCCGTCGATCGGGTGGATCAGGGCGCCGGCGATCGTCGCGGCCCCTCCCGCCTCGGAGAACACCGGGTGGGAGGTGCGGTGGGTGTAGAGCTCGTCGCCGAGCGGGCGGATGTGCAGGCGGATGCCGATCTGGTTGGCCATCGAGCCCGAGGGGAGGAACAGCGCCGCCTCCTTCCCCAGCAGCTCCGCCACGACCTCCTGCAGCCGGTTGACGGTCGGGTCCGTGCCCCGCTGCTCGTCGCCCACCTCGGCCTCGGCCATCGCCCGCCGCATGCCCTCGCTCGGCCGGGTCTGGGTGTCGGAGAAGAGGTTGACCGGCTCGCGGCTCATCGTCGAAAAGCTATTCGACCCGCGCCGACTGAGGGACGTCTCAGCTTCTCATCCCGGCACGATCGTGAACGCCAGATGCGCGGGCTTCGAGACGTTCCCGGCCCGGTCGAAGACGGCCGCGGTCAGCAGGTAGCGGCCCGGCGGCAGAGGGTGGCCGCCGACGCGACCGCTGAGCGGCATGCGGCCCCTCCCCGCCTTGACCCTGCGCAGGAGAAGGTGCGAGCCGTGGGCCCTTCCGCCCTTCGACGATCGCGCCGGCGCGATCTGGACCCCGAGCGTGCCCGCCTCGCTGCTCGAGTAGCGCAGCACGGCGCCCTTCCCCACCCTGCGGAGGGCAGACGAGGGCCGGCCGACGCCGACGCGAAAGCGCCGCCGCGAGAGCGAGACGTGGCTGAGGACCGGCGCGCCGCCGCCTGGGGACAGACTGCCATGCGCGTCGGGGACGATCGCGCTGGGGGGGCTGAGCGCCGATTCGGGGCCGCTGCGATTCCTGGCGGTGACTTCGACCGCGAGCCGCAGGTAGACGTCTTCTTCTTGAGGCCGATAGGTGGGCTGGGTCGCGCCGGAGATCGGGGCGCAGCTGCTCGCGTCCGCTTTCGTCGCGCTGGGGTCGCACTGCAGCCACCGGTAGGAGAAGGAGGTCGGGTGCCCCTCCCAGGCGCCGTTGCCGGCGGTCAGCTGTCCCCCGAGCCGAGCGGCGCCCGAGATCGACGGCGGGACCGTGCTGGTGGGACCGTTGTGGATCGTGATCGTGACCGGGGGAGTGAACTCGGCCTGACCCGAGGCGTCGATCGCGCCCAGCCGCACGATGTGCTCCCCGTCTTCCACCCGCGAGGTGTCGAGGGAGATCTGCGATTCGAGCTGGCCCCTGCACGGGATCAACGACTTGTACGGTTCCTTGCACCTGCCTTCGTTCTCGTCGGTCTGCTTCGCCATCACGGCGCCGTCGACGAGGAGGGCGACTTCGGCGACGCCCGAGCCCTGGTCCGCGGCGACGAAGGACACTGCCCTCACCCCCCTCATCGGGCCGCTCTCGATCAGAGTCCCCTCCGCGGTCACGGTCGGTGGGAAGAAGTCTTCCATCACCGCCACCGCGTTGTTCAGCCTCATGAGGGGCCTCTGGCTTTCGCAGGTGACGAAGACGCAGAGCATGCGGCCGGTCACCGATTCCGAGTCGACTTCGTAAGCCACGTCGCCGAACTGAGGTTCGAAGAACTGGTCGAGGTGGTCGAGCATCCGGAGGCCGGCGTCGGGCCCGGTCACCAGGCGCCATTCGAGGCCGCCGCTCCAGCGCGAGGATGAGGAGAAGAACCTGGTGGCGTCGAGCTCGTGGATGCGCGTGCCCGGAGGCGCCCTCAGCGTCCAGTGCTCCCCCCCTCTGGAGACGCCATCGGCTTCCTGGAGGATCCCCATCGATTCGCCGAACGGGACGCAGGGGAAGGTGTGGATGCCGAAGCCCCCGTCCTCGCCGACGGCGATCTGATCGCCGGCTTTCGATTCGGGGGTGCAGATTTCGACTTCGTATTCGCCGGCGGCGCTGGAGGCCGCGGGGCTCGCGAGGGTGAAAAGGGCCGCGCACATCAGCGCAAGCAGCAACGTCGCCGAGGCGCGGTGGACGCGTGCGGTGCTCTCGCCGGAGCGCATCGTCATTCGTACGCGGCGCCCGGTGGCCCGGTTCAGGCTCCAAACGTTCGTCGTAGGCCCGCGCCGGCGCTGCCGCGGGGGGCTCAGCCCATCGTCCCGAGGCGGCGCGCCCGCCGGAGCGTCGCTTCGCGGAAGCCGACGCCCTGCACCTGCCCCCGCACCACCGCGCGCACCGCAATCGGCTTCGCGGTATCCCGATTGGGCTTCGACATCGCGCCTGGACGAACGGCGAGGACCGCTGCTATTCCCGCACGACCGGCCCGACGCCGAGGTTCCCGTGGCCCGGCTTGGCGCAGGCTTCGAACGGGAACGGGACGAACCGCGAGGCCGACTGGCCGGGGGGACGCACCCGCAGCCCCGCGGCGGTCACCGGGTGGCAGTCGGAGGGCGAGAAGTTGCCGGCGTCGACGATCCGCAGCTGCGCCGGCGCGCTCGCGCCGGTGGCGAGTTTCACCGTTTTCGGCGGACCGCCTTCATGCGACGCGTTGCTGCCGATCCGTTTGCCGCCTAGGTTCGCCGCCCACGCGGCCGGAAAGCCCCGCAGCGAGCAGGTCCGGTTCGAGAGGTTGGTGAACTCGATCTTGTAGAAGACGCTGCCGGCGGTGCCGCCTCCGCCTTCGTTGTTGAACCAGATATCCAGGCCGGAGGTCCTGCAGGGCGGCGCCGCGGATGCGCTCGCGCCGGAGGCGCCGACGCCCGGCGCCTCTACGGCGAGGGCGACGAGAGAGCAAATCGCCGCCCCGAGCGTGGCAACCCTCGCGGTCCACTTCGACCGGGGAGCAAGCAGGTGGGGCATGGTGACCTCGTCTTCCTTGTCGGGTACTCGGTGTACGCTAGCCCTTTCGCGGGCCGGCGTTAAGGCGCACATGACGTCGCCGCTTTGGGTTAGGGTACGCACCGTGCTCTGCAAGCTTGCGCCCGGGGAGAAGGTGGCGATGGCGCATACTGGGGAATATGCCTGAGCTGAAGGGAGAGGAACTCGCGCAGCTGCGGACGAAGCTCGCCGCGCTCGCGTCCGACCTCAACCGGACTCTGAGTCACCTCGACAAGTCCGTTCGGCGGGAATACCGCGACGCCGAGCGGTCGGTCGTCGATGCTCGGCGCAAGGTCGAGACCCGCGAGGGTCTTCTCCGAGTCGGCTGAGGCCGGCCCCGTGCGCCCCTGGGTCGATCCCGACAAGTCCTGCTGGGTGCACCGGCCCCGCAACGACGAGAGCTGGGCCAGGCTGGCAGGCGAATACACCGACGACGAGCGCCGGCCGCTCCATCAAGTGCTCGAGGTGGCCCGCGCTGGCGGCTGCCGGACCGTGGTCGTGGAGAACCGCTACGTCGACCTCGACTATCGCAGCGAGTTCTCGGCCTTCTGGTCGTTGAAGTTCGACAACCAGTCGCCGTTCGCGCGCCGCCTCCACTTCTTCGCCGCCGACCTCGCGGAGGAGACGCTCCACAAGCTGACTGACGCGGAGGCGAGCTCGTATCTCGGCTACTCGATCGTCCGCCCGGTGCCCCACGGACGTGTCGGCCGCACCGTCCTGACGCCGCCGCCGGAGGTCGCGGACGCAACGCTGACCTCGATCGAGGACGAGGTCTCTTTCTTCGGCAATCCGCTGAAAGTGGAGGGGGTTCCATTCTGCGAGCAGGACTCCGAGTTCCTTCGCTGCGCCCATGCCGCCGCCTGGATCTGCCACTACACCGCCGTCCGCCGGGGCAATGTCGGCCGACGCAGCACCGCGGAGATCGTCGAGCTCAGCCCGACGGCGCTCTCGCCGGAGCGCGCCCTGCCCTCCCAGGGGCTCAACCACAACCAGCTGCAGGTCGTCTTCCGGGCGCTCGGCCAGCCAGCGATCCTCTACGGGCTCAGCAACCTTCCGCGAGTGGTCGGGGTGGAAGACCCGCTCTCGCCCGATGAGGAGGACGCGCCCGAAGAGACTCCGGCGGGTTGGTGGGACACCCGCATGATCAGCATCATCTGCCGCTATCTCAACTCCGGCTTCCCGGTTCTGATCGGAGCCCAGGACCACGCCTTCGTCCTGGTCGGCTGGCGGCGCAACGAGGAAGGGCAGGTCCAGTTCATCGCCTGCGACGACCGGATCGGCCCGTACGAGGTGATCCCCTCGCCTTTCGAGCACTACATGACCCCCTGGGACAGCATCATGATCCCGCTGCCGCCGAAGGTGTACCTGAGCGCCGAGGCGGCAGAGGGCCGTGCCCATGAGTTCTTCCGTTCCTTCGTCGAACAGGTGGACGAGCTACGTGAGATCGAGGCCGAATTGGCCGACGGCCGCATAGTCCTGCGAACCGCGCTGCGGACCGGCGCGCGCTACAAGCGCGAAGTCAGCGACCTGACCCGCTCCGAGGAAACGTTGCGAGCGCTGCGCCACGCACGACTCCCCCACTGGGTCTGGATCGTCGAGGCTCACCGGCCCGAGCTCTGTGAGCGGGACGAGGCCTGCGTGGTCGCCGCCGCCGTGCTCGACTCCACCGCCTTCGACGTCGAACCGCCGCTCGACGTCCTCGCCCTGCCGGGCATGGTGATCGTTTACCCGCCGGATGAAGCCGACGAGGTCAAGGTCAACGGCAGCGCCACCCCGTGGGGATCGCTGCTGAAAGCGCACTGACGCAGGGGACGGGGAACGGAAGGCGTATTCTCCCCTGTAGGTGATCGTAAATGCCGATTGACACAAGTACGCTGGGGACTCAGGCGCCGCGGACGATGGACGGGCGCACCTATCCGCCCTACCTGCGTGCTTTCGAGCGCTTCGACGAACAGCTGCTTTCCCAGGTTCGCGGACTCGAAGAGCCGACCCTGAACCGGCTCGCGGTCGAGGCCTCGAGTCCGAAGGTGCGGTCTGCCGTGTCTCCCTGGATCGCCTCAGCCGAATGGCGCGGCCTGATCGAACGGGTGGACGCGGCGGAGCCGGTCGGCAGGCGGCGCTACCGCCTCACCGACCGCGGCGCGGCCAAGCTGGCAGAGTTCTCCTAGCCGGGCGGGATGGGCGATTCGCCGTTCACCGGGCCCGGTGGTGAGCCACGGCTGGCCGAATGCGCGGTCCTCTATTTCGACCTGCTCGGAGTCAGCGCGATGGCGCGGGGCGATGCTGCCGAGACCGAGCTGGAGCGCTTCGACCGGACGATCCGCGGCGCCTTCCCCTATCCGATCGGGGCCTCCGCGGCCGCGGAGGCCGGTCGCGGCGCCTATCCGGCGACCGTGTTCTCGGACTCGGTCGTGCAGGCGGTGCCGATCCCCGCGGAGCTGGCGCCGGCGGAACCGGTCTTCCAGGTCATCCTCGAGGTCGCCCAACTCCAGGCCGAGTTGACGACGCGGGAGTACTTCGCGCGTGGGGCGATCGCTCTCGACAAGGTCCACCACTACGACGGCGTCCTGTTCGGCCCGGCGCTGGTCGAGGCGGTCTCGCTGGAGCGGGAGATAGCCGTGGACCCGCGCATCGTCCTCTCCCCCGCGGTGACGGCGGCGCTGCTGCGCGCCGGCGCGGGAGACGGCCCGGAGAGGTTCTGCTATGAGGAAGCGCCGGTGCTGGTGGACAAGGACGGGGTCGCCTTCGTCGATTACCTGGCCGGGGCCTTTCAGGCTGACCCGGAAATCGACCTGTTGGAGAGACTGCGCGATCACCGTGAGGTCGTGACGAGGCAGCTGAGACAGAACCTCACGAGCTACAGCCGCTGGTCGAAGTATCGCTGGGTCGCCGAGTACCACAACGCCACCTGCCTCGCGTACAGCGACGCGCTCGCGGACAGAGGCGGCTTCGAAGCATTTCTGATCGACTCGATACACACAAAGCGGCGTTTCGCCCCCCTGACGCTCCCCGCCGGGAGTTGACGAGGGCCGGAGTGAGGCCGGGACGGAATCGCCTCCGGCCTCACCAGCTGGCTGCAAGCTCAGCCCCCTCCGCCCATCGCCGCCTGGGCCTCGGCCAGCTTGGCCCGCACCGTCTCGATCCCTTCGCGGAACTCGAGCAGCGGGTGCACCTCCCAGCTGACCATGCCGAACAGTGGGTAGTCGGCCATCAGGTCCAGCACGGCGCGATGCGAGTCGGCGTTGGCGACGCTGAAGCCGCCGCCCTCGAGGAACCCGTAGAGGCAGTCGAAGGTGCCGTCGTCCAGCTTCCCCTGAAGCCATTCGATCGCGGCGTCGAACTGCTCGGGGCTCGGGGGGAGTGGTCCAGGCGTTGCCTTGACGTAGTACTTCATCCTTCCTCCGATCCTTTGCTTCCTGGGACCGAGTATCCCACCACGCCAGCCGCGGTCAAGCGACTACACCGCGAACCGCAAAGGGCCACAGCTCGCGGTCGAATTCCGTTCGAGAGCAGACGGAAAGACAGTTTGCTTCCCTGAAGAGGACTGTTATTATCAATTTCAAACAACGATGCAATCCATGTATAACCGGAAATGAGACCCGATGGTTTTTGAGTTCCCAGAGCTTGGAGTCGAGGAGGGGGTCGCGCTCGCGAAGATCGATGACCTCCGTAAAGAGCTGCGCTCTTACGTAGCCGAGCCGCGCCGCTGGGTTGGCTCGGTTCGGCGAATGTTGGCTGCGCGTGCGATTCAGGGCTCCAACAGCATCGAGGGGTACCACGTCTCGGTGGAGGATGCGGTTGCCGCCATCGAGGACAACGATCCGGCAGAGGCCCGAACCGAGGATTGGCACGCAGTGATGGGCTATCGACGGGCCATGACCTACGTTCTTCAGCTCGCCGAGGATGAGCATTTCGAGCTCAGCGCGCATTTGATCCGAAGCCTCCATTTCATGATGGCTGAGTACGACCTTGAAGCGAGTCCCGGCCTTTGGCGTCCAGGGCCAATCTGGATTCGCAAAGACGCCACGGGCGAGGTTGTCTACGAAGGGCCAGACGCCGATGAGGTGCCAGGTCTAGTTGACGAGTTGGTGTCGCAGCTCGCGCGTTACCAAGACGTTCCGCCGATCGTTCGCGGCGCAATGGCTCACCTGAGCCTCGTCATGATCCATCCTTTCCGAGACGGGAATGGGCGCATGTCCCGGTGTCTGCAAACCCTCGTTCTTGCGCGGGACAAGATCTTGGCGCCAGCGTGGTGCAGCATCGAGGAGTACTTGGGGGCTAATACGCAGCGGTATTACGACGTGCTTGCACAGGTCGGCGAAGGGAAATGGCACCCCGAGAATGACGCGCGACCCTGGGTCCGCTTTTGTCTGGAAGCCCACTACATCCAGGCCATGAGCGTGCTTCGCAGGGCTCGAGAGTCAGAGCGAATGTGGAGCGACCTAGAAGCTCTCCTCGAGAGTCGGCGCGACCTTCCCGAGCGATCAATTCAAGGGTTGTTCGATGCCACCCTCGGGCTTCGCGTTCGCAACGCTTCCTATCGTTCGGTGTTAAAACGCTTTGGCGCCGAGGAGATTTCTCACCAGGTTGCGACGAGCGATCTCAGGGCACTTGTTGAAGCTGGCCTGCTCAAACAGCACGGGAAGAAGCGTGGGACCTACTACGTAGCGGCTGAGCCACTTGAGGAGATTCGAAGCCGCGCCCGCGAGCGTCGTCAGCCGCTAGACGCCAGCTCCCTATTCATCGCTGAGGCCACCCCGGCGGCGTGAGGCCCAGCGCGCATTGTCATTGAAGAACGATCCCGAGCCGTGCCTTGACCGCTCAGGGTCCCTGTGCTCAGATGCGTTTCAATGAACGTGCCGGCGAAGCAGGCGGACCTGGTCCTCGAGGGCGGCGGGGTGAAGGGCGTGGGGCTGGTCGGCGCCGTGCTGCGGCTGATGCGGGAGGGCTACGGCTTCCCCCGGGTCGCCGGGACCTCGGCCGGATCGGTCGTCGCGGCCTTCCTCGCCTCGGGAGCCTCGGCCAATCAGCTGCGGGCAGTCATGGACCGCCTCGACTACAGCAAGGTGCCCGACCGGGCGCCGCCGCCGATTCCCGGGCTGAGCGAGGGGATCTCGCTGCTCCGCCACGCGGGCGCCTACGAGGGCGACTACATCCACGAGTTCCTCCGTCGGGAGCTGGAGGCCCTCGGCGTGACCACCTTCGGCGACCTGCGCAACCAGGACGCGGGCGCCGATCCCGGCCTCGATCGCTTCCGCCGCTACAAGCTGGTCGTGATGGCGACCGACATCACCAACGGCCGCCTGCTGCGGCTGCCGTGGGACTACCACCTGCTGGGGCTGGATCCCGACCGCGAGAAGGTCGCCGACGCGGTGCGCGCCTCGATCTCGATCCCGCTCTACTTCGAGCCGGTGAAGATGGGCGATGCCGCGGCCGGCAAGGAGGCGACCCTGGTCGACGGCGGCGTCCTCTCGAACTTCCCGATCGAGGCCTTCGACCGCACCGACGGGGCGGCGCCGCGCTGGCCTACCTTCGGGGTGCGGATACTCCCCAACCTGCCCGAAGGGGACTCCCAGCTGTTCCCAGGCATCGCCCTGCCCAAGCTGCCGCCGGTCCACCTGCTGGAGCAGGTGACCGCGACGGCGATCGCCGGCCACGATCAGACCTACCTCGAACGCCCCTGCGTGCGCCGGCGGGCGATGCTGGTCGACACCAGCGAGCTCGGCATCGTCGAGTTCGACGCCCCGGCCGAGAAGCGGGCCCGAGTGCTCGCCAGGGGAGAAGAAGCCGCCGAGCGGTTCCTCCACGACTGGGACTGGGACAAATACAAGCGGGAGTGCCGGAGCTAGCCGGACGAGTCAAAACCGTTCAGGGCGTCCGCAACCAGATCGTGGACGAGAAGGACGGCTGAACTATGCCCGGGGTCTGGGCTCGCTCCACCTGCGGTGCCGGCGGAACTGCCCTAGTCCCCGGTTTTTTCGTCGAGTCTCAAGACGCCATCCTTTCGAGGATTCCTTGAACTCTGGCCATACAGTCTATCGGCAGAAGCCGTCGAATCAATAGTCGAGCTTTCTCGCGCAATCACCACGTCCACGTTATCTCTACCGATTCCCCAACCGGCAGCCTATTTATCGTTTCTTCGATAAACGCCCGCCCATCCTTGCTTCTTGGGTAGAGCGGACGCGCCGGCTGCCCCTGAAAGCGCATCTCGATATTCGTCGGATTGACACCTTCGGGCCAAGTGATCCGCATGATGCGCGGATGGTTTGATTTCGTGCGTGCCGACAGGCTCACTGACTCATGCTGCGTTGGGAAGCGACCCATGGCTTCACGCTCGATGAACCAGTCGATCATGTCTCCCCGGCAATGCTCCTCCTCCAGGGAGTAGATCACCTTCTCGCCGCGACGGATCGGCAAGTTGTGGATCCTCTTCGCGTCGATCCAGGCATCGCTGCCGGGGCGCTTCCATTTCGCGTCGTATCGGACGACTTCGCCGTCGCCAGTGCTCCAGTCGGCAATCGTTGAAACATCGTTGTGCGTGAATCGCAGTTGCTCAGTCACGCGCATGGTCGTCTGCTCTCTGCTCGTCAGGTCCCAGTGGTTGTGCTGCCGGACGACTTCATAGGGTCGGTCGCTGATGGCATCTCCGGCGAGAAGCCGCAGGTCGTCGAGGTCGTCTCGGCCCACGCGGTCGCGCAGGAGAACAATCGCCGTAACGCCCAGCAGGCCGAGGATCGCTGAATCCACAACCTCGGTGGAAGGGCTGCCGACGATCTCAGCGATCACCACGCCAAACGCAATGGCGATAACAAGGAAGGCGTCGGCGTGCTTCCAAATGAACCTGCCGATCCCCTTAATCGACTCCCAAAAGGCGCGCATCCAGGCAAAACCTTCCGATTCCTAAAGACGACTAGCGACGAACTGTATGCAACGATCAGGACAGCTCCAAGCCCGTGTCAGCGGGCGCAGCGGGCGCAGTGCTCACAGCGGCCGCGGATCGTGACCTCGTGCTCGGCCGCGTCGAAGCTCATCCGCCCGCTCACCTTGTCGATCGCGCGCTCCAGGGAGGCGTCCTCGAAGGGGATCATCCGGCCGCAGTCGCGGCAGATCGCGTGGTGGTGGTGCTCGCCGCTCGGCTCGATCCGCTCGTAGCCGGCCACCCCGCGCGAGACTTCGAGGCGGCGCAGGAGGCCGACCTGCTCCAGCTGCTCGAGCGCCCGGTAGATGCTGGCGCGGCCGGGGGCCGGGCTGCGCCGGCGCAGCTCGTCGTCGAGGTCCAGCGCGGTGACAGCGCAGTCGTGCCGGGAGAGCGCCTCGACCACCGCGGTGCGGGCGCCGCCGCGCCGGTAGCCGGCCTCCCGCAGCGTGGCGAGGGCATGGTCGGACCAGCGTGTCGAGGTCGCCGCGGTCATGCCTCGATCCTAGAGAGGCGGCTCGCGGCCGGCAGGGGTTCGGCGGGGCGCGAGGAGCGGAGCTTTGCGTGCAGCGCGGCGAGCGCGAACAGCCCGGTGGCGAGCGCGATCACCGCGAAGCTCGGCGGCACCGAGGCGACCTCGTAGCTGAGCGCCAGCCCGCCCCACATCGCGCCGAGCGCCAGCGCCGCCGAGAGCGCCAGACCCCGCCAGGGGCTGTCGGTGAGCAGCCGCGCCGCTCCCCCCGGCGCCGCCATGAGGCCGAGCAGCAGCAGGGCGCCGACCGCCTGCGTCGCCTCCGCCGCCACCACGGCGAGGACGACGAGGAAGCCGACGCCGATCGCGCGCAGGGGCAGGCCGAGGCCGCGCGCCACTTCGGGATCCACCGAGGCGAAGAGCAGCGGACGGGCGATCGCGAGCAGCGCGACCGAGGCGAGCAGCCCAATCGCCGCGGCGAGGCGCGCGTCACCCGCCGAGAGGCCGAGGATCGAGCCGAAGAGGACGCGGACGGCGGCGGTGCCGTCCCCCCCGCTCGAGCCGCTGGTGAAGATCGAGAGGAAGAGCACGCCGAGGCCGAGCACCCAGGCGAAGACCGACCCGATCACGACGTCGTCGGGCCGGGCGCGCTCGCCGAGCAGCCCCATCCCGAGCGCCACCGCGATCGTCGCGACGAAGAGCCCGAGCCGGATGTCGATTCCCGCCGCCGCCGCGGCGAGGGCGCCGGTGAAGGCGACGTGGCTGAGCGCGTCGCCGGCGAAGACCTGGGCGCGGAGGACGACGAAGTAGCCGACCAGGCCGCAGGCCAGCGCGACGAAGCTGCCGGCGAGGTAGGCGTTGCGCATGAACTCGTGGGCGAGCATCAGGCCGGGACCCCCAGTGGTTCGGCGCGGCGGGCGAGGAGGGCGCGGCCGAGCCGCACCGCGACATAGGCGCCGAAGGAGAGGCTGGTCACCCAGAAGCCGACCGGGTAGGGAGAGAAGTAGGCGATCGCCAGCCCGATCCAGGTGACCGCGAGGGCGAGGCCGACCGACAGCGCGAGGCCGCGGCCCGGGCGCGCGGTGACCTGCTGCGCGGTGGCCGCCGGGGTGACCAGCAGGGCGAAGACGAGCAGGGCGCCGGTGATCTGCGCGGTGGCCGCGACCGCCAGCCCGAGCAGCAGGAGGAAGGCGAGGCCGAGCAGCCCGGTCGGCACGCCGGCCGCGCGGGCGACGCCCTCGTCTACCGAGGCGAAGAGCAGCGGGCGGCCGATCAGGGCGAGGGCGGCGAGGGCGGCAACCGCCACCCAGAGCAGCGTCTGCACCTGTGCCGCCGTGATCCCGAGGAAGGTCCCGAACAGCAGCGACTCGAGCCCGTTGAGCTGGCCGCTGTAGAGGGTGACGAAGAGGAAGCCGAGGCCGAGGCCGAACGCCTGCACCGCGCCGATCGCCGCCGACTCCCCCGCCCTCCCGGCTCCGGCCGGGCGGCTGACCGCGGCGAGGACGAGCGCCGCGCCGCCGCAGGCGCCGAAGTAGCCGAGCGCCAGCGGCAGGCCCGCCAGGGTCGCGCCCGCCGCGCCGGGGAAGGCGACCACCGAGAGGGTGTGGCCGGCGAAGGCCTGGCGCCGGAGGACCATGAACCAGCCGATCGCCCCCGCCATCACGGCGACGATCGCGCCGGCCTCGAGCGCCTGCGCCATGAAGCTGAATTCGGTCAGCTGTTCGAGGTCGCGGACCGGGTCCAGGGAGAGGCCGGCGAGCTCAATGCGCATGTTCGTGGCGGGAGTGGTGGTGGGCGGGCGGCTCCGGCGTGCCGACGACGACGAGGCGGCCGTCGGAGGTCTCGAGCACCTCGACCGGGACGCCGTAGAGGCTGCTGAGCGTCGGGCCGGTGATCACCTCGCGCGGCGTCCCGGCGACGCCGCCGCCGGCGGCGAAGTAGACCACCCGGTCGAGGTAGGGGAGGATCGGGTTGACGTCGTGGGCGACGAGCAGCACGGTGACCCCCTCGCTCGCGCAGATGCGCTGGACGAGCGCCGCGACCGCGCCCTGGTTGGAGAGGTCGAGGCTGTCGAGCGGCTCGTCGAGCAGGAGGATGCGGGGGCGGCGGACCAGCGCCTGGGCGATCAGCAGCCGCTGCTGCTCCCCGCCGGATAGGTCGCCGATCGGCCGCGAGGCGTAGGCGCTCGCCCCGACAAGCTCGATCACTTCCGCGACCCGGCGCTCGGCGCCACGTCCCGCCGGGCTGAGCGCCGCCGGCAGCGGGAAGCCCCAGCGAGCGCCGTCGAGGCCGAGCCGGACCAGGTCGAGGCCGCGAACCCGCGTCCCGGACTCGAAGCCGCGCCGCTGCGGCAGGTAGCCGATCCGGGAGCTGGCGGCGCCGGGTGGCCCGCCCAGCACCGTGACCGTCCCCTCGGCCGGCGGCAGCAGTCCCAGCAGGACGTGGAGCAGGGTCGACTTGCCAGAGCCGTTGGGGCCGAGCACGGCGACGAACTCCCCCTCCCGGACGCTGAGGTCGACGCCCGACCAGACGATCCGCGCGTCGCGCCTCGCCGTCGCGCCGTCGAGCCGCAGCGCCTCGACGCTCATCGCCCGCCCGCCCTCGCCAGCGCCGTTCGCAGCCCCACCAGCTGGCGCGTCATCCAAGCCTGGAAGCTCGCCCCTTCCGGGGTGAGGGTCTCGGTCACGGTCGCGACCGGGATCCCCGCGGCCCTCGCGGCGTCGTTCAGCCGCTGCACGTCGGGGGTCGCGTTCTGGGAGTTGTAGACCCAGACCCCGATCCGGCGGTCGGCGATCTGGCGGTCGGCCGCGGCCTTGTCGGCCGGGCTCGGTTCGGTGCCCGCGGCGATCGCGTCGAGGAAGCCGCGCGGGGTGATCAGCCTCAGCCCGAGCGCGGCAGCGAGAGGTTCGAAGGCGCTCTCCGAGGCGCCGACCGGGGCGCCGGCGTAGCGGCCGCGGATCTGGGAGATCAGGCGGCGGTAGCGGGCGAGGCCGACCGTCTCGAACTGGCGCTGCCGGGCGTCGAAGTAGGCGGCGTGGCGGGGGTCCATCTGCTTGTAGGCGGCGCCGATCCGCCCGATCGCCGTCCGCACCGCCGCCGGCGAGTACCACTGGTGGGGATTGTCGCCGTCCTTCAGCCCGAGCAGGTCGCCGACGTTCAGGACGGTGCGGCCCTGGCTCGGGTCGGCGTCGAGCAGCTTCGTCGCCCACTGGTCGTAGCCGATCCCGTTGACGATCGCGATCTTGGAGCGGGCCAGCGTGCGCGCGTCTTCCGCGGTCGGTTCGTAGTCGTGCGGGTCGGCGGCGGGATTGGTGACGATGTCGGTCACCGCGGCCCGGTCGCCGCCGAGCTGCGCGGCGATGCTGCCCCAGAAGTCCTCGGCGGCGGCGACCTCGAGCTTCCCCGAGGCGGTCGGGCTCGCGTCCGAGCCCCCGCAGCCGGCGACGGCCGCCGCCAGGGCGACCGAGAGAAAGACGGCTGTCGCGCAGCGGGCGTCCGGCACGCGGCCGAGCCTAACATAAGAGTGAGACTCGTTCTCTTTATGCTCCAGCCCTGGCCCGACGAACGCGGCGGCGGTCTGTTAGGGTGCCCTAATCGCAATCTGGAGGTAGCCGTCGTGTCGTTCGCCCAGACCGCAGCGCTCGGAGCGCTGGCGGGATTCACGATCTATCTAGGCCTTCCGTTCGGCCGCCTGCAACTGCTGGGCAGCCGGACCCGGGTTGCGCTGGCGATGTTCTCGGTCGGGGTGCTCGCCTTCATCTTCGTCGACGTGATGGAGCACGCCTTCGAAATCGTCGAGTCGGCGGTCAACGGCTTCAAGCAGGGCGACGGCAGCCTCGGCAGCGCGATCGGCCTCGCCGCGCTGCTCGGCGGCGGCTTCGGCCTCGGCCTGGCGGGCCTGGCGATGACCGAGCGCCGCCTGCGCTCGCTGCGCCCCCTACCCCCTATCGCGGGCGGCGCGGTCGACGTCCTCAGCGCCGAGGAGCTGGCGCGAAACGAAGCCGCGGTTCGTGCCAGGGCGCTGCGCACCGGGCTCACGATCGCCGTCGCGATCGGCCTCCACAACTTCGCCGAGGGGCTGGCGATCGGAGTCTCGGCGAGCACCGGGGCGATCAGCCTGGCGACGGTGCTGATCATCGGCTTCGCCCTGCACAACGCGACCGAGGGGTTCGGCATCGTCGGCCCGCTCGGCGACGTTCGCCCCTCCTGGGGCTGGCTCGGCATGGTCGGGCTGATCGGCGGGGCGCCGACCTTCCTCGGCGCGATGCTCGGCTACAGCGTCACTTCCGAACCGCTCGAGCTCGCCTTCTACGCCGTCTCCGGCGGCGCGATCCTCTACGTGATCGGCGAGGTCTGGAACGCGATGACCCGTTACGGCCACCGCGAGCTCGGCCTCTGGCTGCTCTCGATCGGCTTCTTCGTCGGCGTCGCGACCGACCTGATCGTCGCCTACGGCGGCGGCTGAGCGCCCAGCCGGCATTCGCTCACTCAGAGTGCTGGCGCATCGCGCGACGAGGTGCCCGTTTCTCGTTGGAGGCGTAGACGAGCACATTCGCTCGGCGGTGACGCTCCTCTCGAAGGCCGCGGGCAAGTAGCTGAGACACATCTCGCCGATCGACTTGCGCTCACGCTCGCTGCGTATGCGGAGTTTCCTTCGCGGCGATCGGCAGCTAGGGACGCGGGTGGACGGGACGAGGAGTGCGTTTCCCTTCTTATGGATGGGGAATGCACTCCTCGTGTTCTCGAACCTGGTCAACTCGTAGCAGCAGGCGCTTGCCTGCGGGGAGGGGGGGCGGCTCTCCTTGCTGTGGCGGCCGGCGCAGGTCTTCGAAGGTTAAGTCGTCCCAGGCCTGCTCAAGGTCTGCCTCGATCTGGGCTGGCTCACGTTCCTGGTCGTGCTCGGGTTCGACGGCGGCGATCTCGGCGTCGAGGTCTGCGCCGTCTTCCTCTCGCGTACGGCCGTCGCGCTCTGAGCGAAGGCGAACAGATGGGCGAGCATGAACGGCTCGATCACGCTGGCCTCGACGGAAGCCGGCCCTGGCTCGAATGCTGTACGTTCGCCGAGTGATCGGGAGATGCTGGAGGGGCTGAGGCGGAAGCTCGCCGCGCTGCTCAACCCCGGAGAGCCGGAGGGAGCGCCGCCGCCGGACGGGCCGATCGTCCACCAGATCCTCGACCCGGCCTTTCTGCGCGGTCGGCTGGAGGAAGTTAGGCGGCAGGGCAGCGGCTCGCTCTCCGCGGACCAGTACGCGGAGATGTTCGCCGACCTGGAGCAGGGACAGGCGAGCCCCGTGTCCGGCGCCTCGCCGGAGGACGGCGAACAGGCGTACCTCCCTCGCTCCCCCGCGGTCAGCCTCCTGCAGTCGACCCTGACCGACTGCGTCACCTCGCGCTTCGAGGACCTGGTCAAGCCGCTGCCGCCGCACGAAAGGTCCTTCGCCGACTGGGTGCTGCGCGAGGAGGACGTGTTCGAGAAGTTCGGGCCCTGCGACGCGGGCTGGGTCGAGTCGGTGATCTCGAAGGGGCTCTCGCTCCTCCACCACAGGCCCGACTTCGTCGACCAGCCGCCAACCGTCTCGATCGCCGAGAACGCGCGGCTGGTCGTGGTCGGCGACTGGGGCACGGGCCTCGCCGGAGCCCAGGCCGTCGGGAAGCGGATGGCGGAGAAGATTCACGAGGCGAAGGCGGCCGGCCGCGAGGTCCACGCGCTGCACCTCGGCGACGTCTACTACTCGGGCTGGAAGGAGGAGTACGAAGCGCGCTTCATGCCCTACTGGCCCGTCCGCACGGGGGACGAAGGCGTCGCCTCGTGGGCGCTGAACGGGAACCACGACATGTACTCGGGCGGGCACGGCTACTTCGGCCACCTGCTGCGCGACCCGCGCTTCGCCGCCCAGCGGGGGTCGAGCTACTTCTGCCTCGAGAGCCCCCACTGGCAGCTGCTCGGCCTCGACAGCGCCTACGAGAACGAAGCGCTCGCCGGCAGGCAGGCGGAGTGGGTCGCCGGCAAGCACGGCGACGGCAAGCGGCGGACGATGCTCCTCACCCACCACGAGCCGTTCAGCTCCTTCGTCGACGTGCAGCCGAAGATGCTCGAGCAGCTCAAGCCCGTCTTCGACAAGGGCCCGATCGACGCCTGGCTCTGGGGGCATGAGCACCTCTGCTGCGTCTACGAGCGCAACCGGGAGCCCTACCTGGGGTTCGGCTCCTGCATCGGCCACGGCGGCGTGCCCGTGCTGCACGACGAAGGACCCACGCCGAAAGACGTCAGCTGGCGCGACGACGGTTTCCAGGTCATGCCGGGGGGCGACAAATGGCAGCTCTTCGGCTTTGCGGTCCTCGACTTCGAAGGGCCGAGCATCGGCATCGACTACTTCAGCCAGAACGGCGGCAGCCCGGTCTACAGCGACCGGATCGAGTAGTCACGCAGCGTTCAACACCGCGCATCCGACTTTGACCACACCCGAGCGTGGTGAATATCGGTTGCGCGATCGCCGCGACGCCCGGCTGGATCGAGAAGAACCGCGTGCTTACGGGACGTTCTCGCCTGGACAGGCCGATTTGGACAGCGGGCCATTGCGAGGCGGGCCCGCTCTGTCGAGGATCGGAGTCATGGCATCCGTGGGAACAGTGCGGCGAGCCGCCCCGGATGACGCCGAGGCGATCCGCGGGATCTACAACGCGGCGCTTGCCGACCGGAGCTCGACCTTCGAGACGGAGCCGCGGAGCGTCGCGGAGTTCGAGGCGAGGATCGCAGCGCCCCGCTTCCCCTTTCTGGTCAGCGACGCGGGTGAGGGGGTGCTCGGCTGGGCCGGCCTCACCCCCTACGGCGACCGCGAGTGCTACGCCGGGATCGCCGAGTGCAGCGTCTACGTGGCCGCCCCCGCCCGCGGGCGCGGCATCGGCACCGAGTTGACGCGATCGCTCGCGTCGGCAGCCCGCGAGGGCGGCCTCCACAAGCTGGTCGGCAAGCTCTTCGTCGACAACGTCGCGAGCGTGCGCCTGGTCGAGCGCTGCGGCTTTCGGCGCGTCGGCGTCCATCGTCGCCACGGCCAGCTCGACGGCGCCTGGCTCGACGTGCTCGTGGTCGAGCTGCTGCTGGGTTAGCGTCGCGGTCCTATGGCTGATCGGCCGGGCGCGTCTCCGCCTGGCTGCGTGGTCAGTCGTTGAGCTGGGGGACCGGGTCCCACAGCGGCGCGCGGGAGGACGAGAGGAGGTAGCCGGCCACCGCGAACGCGGCGATGCTCCCCGCGAAGAAGTACGGGTGCGCGATCAGCGCATCGGTGAGCGATTCGAAGGGATCGGTGGGGATGAGAGTGGTCCGCTGCAGGAGCCAGCCGCCGGAGAGGACGATTCCGAGCGCACCGCCGCCGATGCGGAAGGGCGTATAGGCGGGGGTGCGGCTGAGCAGGTAGAGCGAGGGCATGATCAGCGCGACGACCAGCAGCTGCGTGAGCTCGATGCCGAGGTTGAACCCGAGGAGGGTGAAGATCAGAGCGCCGCGTTCGAGGTCGAGCTCACCGAGGATCGAGGCGAAGGCGAGCCCGTGGACGAGGCCGAAGGTGACCGCGATCACCGCCTCCCCGCTTGGGATCAGGGGGCGGATCGCGTGAATCGCGGCGACCAGGATCGAGAGCGCGATAAGCGCCTCGATCGGCTGCTCGGGGACGTGGATCAGGCCGAGCCCGGCGAGGGCCAGGGTGATCGAGTGGCCGATCGCGAACGCCGTGACGACGTGGACGATCCGCAGCGCGCTGCGCTTCGGGTCGTCGCACCGAACCCAGCGGCCGCGCCGGATCAGCAGCGGCGCCGGCAGCAGCAGCATCAGCAGGAAGAGCAGGTGGTCGGAGCCTTCGGAGATGTGCTTGACGCCCAGGTCGATGGCGGACCTGAACTCGTCGAAATGGGTGACCGAGCTGCCGCCCCCACCCGCGTCCACCTCGAGGGTGCGCCGATCCGATTCGAAGAAGCCCAGCACCTGGCTGTCTCCGCCTCCGCTCCGCAGGAGCAGCACCGCCCGGTGAGATGGGATCCGCTCGATGATCGCGTCGTAGCTGAGGGAGAAGTCGGTCACCCTCTTGCGCGGCGGGGTGAGCGTGAGGCCGAAGACGAGTTCGTAGACGCCGTTGCCTTCCATGGTGCGCCCACCTCTGAGCCGCACCCTCCAGGCCCTGCCGTTGGCTCCTCGCGCGGTGATGTGGCGGCTCGCGTAGCTGCGAATCGAGGCGATCAGCTGCTCTTCCGTCTTCCCCTTGAACGGCAGCAGCACGATCATGTCGTACGGCAACCTCACCTGTCCCGTAACACGGTGCTTCCCCGCTTCGAGCTGCACCACCGACGCGCTCTTGAAATGCGCCGCCGCTTCGCGGGGCGCGAGCATCCCCCCCGCGATCGCCAGAGCGAGGACTGCGGCAAGGACGGCGGCGCGGGCCCTCCCGAACCGCGCCGCCGTCCCGGCTACCGGCATGGATGGTTGGGGTCGCGTGCCGCGACCCTGATCGTCACGGTCGTGTCGGGGTCCACCCGGGACCCGGCCGGGGGGCTCTGGGCAAGCACGATGCCGACGTCGTCGCAGATCGAGACGGGCTCCGGAAGCGAATACGGGATGAGGCCGGCTTCCCTGATCTTTTCCAGCGCGACCGCTTCGCTGTCGCGCTCGACGCCCGGGACGACTATGCGCCTGGGGCAGATCGGGCCAAGCTCTTCGGACCGAGCCGAGTTGTTGGCCTCGTTGCTCTCCGTGACCTGTTCGAGGTCGTCGACCGTGGCTTCAAAGGGTTCACACGAGGGAACCCCGGTGAGGACTCGGGTCTCCAAGGCGCCGGCCGCGAGCCCACCGAAGACCTGGGTGTCTTCGCCGTTGGCGCTGGACGCCCTGAGGCGGAAGAAGCCGGCCGCGCCGTCACCCACGTTCCTGACCGTGACGCTGTGTTCGGCCAGGGCCGCGACGATCAGGTCAGGGTGACCTGGCGGCTGGAGAAGGGCCGCCGTTTCCGAGCCGTTGATCAATTCCGGGGTCAGCGTTTCCAGGGTGAAGGTGACCGAGGCGAGGTCACCGCCGAATCCCAGCCGTCCACCGAGCTTGTTGGCGCCCCTGCTGCTGCGTTCCACCTTGCGCCCGGGGACGTAGCCGAACGAGACGCTGTCGCGGTGATCGTAGGGATTGACGTCGCCCTGGTCGTCCGATCCGGTGAGGGGATCGTACGGATTGGGGTCGGGGTAGTTCGCCCCGGTGAAGTCGTCGTCCTTCAATTGCAGCCAGATCGGGATCTTCGGCCCGATCGGGTCCCGGGGCACGAAGTCCTTCGCCCGCCAGGTGAGGTTGCCGTCCCCGAGCCATTTGTCGATCCCCTTGTCTTCATAGACCTTGTCGCCGTTGACGAACAGGGTCATGCCGCCGAGCTTCCACCCTCCCGCGGTGCCATCCCTGCCCTTTTCGAGCGACACCTGATTGATGTCCCCGACGCGGAGCCCGTTGCGCACGGCGCTGTCGATCGGGACGCTGTACGTGTCGTCGTCGCCGCGCTCGAAGTCATTCGTAAGACGCTTGTTGAGCGGCCATCTGAGGCCGTTTCCGAGGTGCAGGTAGACGTCGTCGTCGGTCCCGGCCCACAGCGCGTCGGCGGTCTTCACCTCGACTTCGATCGATTCCACCGGTTCTTCCTCGACCTTGTCCCTCGGGATCACCTTGTACTTGGTGAACGGCTCGTAGGGGTTGCTGAAGCTGAATTCGTTCTCCCCGTGGATCACGTCGGAGCGGTACGACTGGCCGTCGATCTTCATTTCCCCGTACATGTCGGCCTGGTCGGGCCACACATCGCCCAGCCCGAAGGCGCCGACGCTGGCCATTCTCGTCACCCGCATCACCACGATCCACAGCTTCTGCTGGAGCTCCTGGCTGGAGGGCACCGGGGCCACACGTCCGGGTGCGTTGCGGTTGGCCAGGCGAACGATCAGCCGTTCGAATTCCTTCCGGAACACCGTTTTGTCGAATTCAGTGAAGTAGCGCTTGATGGCGGCGCGCAGCTCGAGCAGATTGCCCGCCGCGCCGCTCACGCTTGGGCCGCCCACCGGTTCCCCCTGTCCTTCCCAGCGACCGCTGAAGAGCATGATCTCGAAGATGTCGTGGCGCTCCTCTTCGAGATCCTTCGCCTTTGCCCCGGTGAACTGAAGGTTCTGCATCTTGCGCCAGAAGCCGTCGTCGTTCACCCAGGACCGCGCCGCCTCCACCCACTGGCGGGTCGCGAAATAGGCGGTGATCGCGGCTTCGAGGTAATAGGGCCGGGGCGGGCTGTCCTTGTTCATCCCCGAGTTCAGGCTGGTGTTGCCGTCGGTGCTCCAGTAGCCGTGCGTGCGCGAGTGCCCGGGGGTGCTGTCACCGTAGATGGTGAACTTGTCGCGCTCGCTCGCCGGCACGTCGAACCAGGTCGGGTAGGTGCCGAAGCCCTGTTCGCGCAAGCCCGGGCCGTCGGCACCGGGCCCGTGACCTTTGGCCGGTTCGATCCAGTTCGTGTGCGCGTAGAAGTCCTGGACCTCGTGCAGGCTCGCGCCGAGGACCGCATCGGCCTTCTGGGGGTTGTTTTCGAGCCGCGCTTCCTGCAGGAGGGTCCACACGGCGCGCTGCAGCCGTTCCCACTCGGCGGTTATCCCCGGGGTGCCGCCGAGCGAGGCCATCAGCGCGTCCCTGGACAAGCCTTCCTTGATCCCTTCGGGATTGTTGTCGAAGTGGCTGCGGGTGGCCGCCGCGACAACGGACATCGGCCATTCCTCAGTGTCCAGGTTCGAGGTGAAGAGCCGGCCGAGGGTCGAGGTGCCCTGCCCGGAGTAGGGATTTGCCGAGGCTCCCACCCACTGGTACAGATCCATGAAGGTGTTGTTGATCTCCGTGACCCCGATCGCGTCGTCCCCGAAGCCCTCGGCGGACATCGCATCGTCGAGGATCTCGGTATGTGGGCCCGTGGTGAAGGCAAGCGCCGGCGCCGCGGGAATCAGCGTGAGGACGCCTGACAGAAGCGCGATCGCGAGCAGACCGCGCCGGACCCCCAGATTGACCCTCCAGGATTGTGACACTTATCCCCCTCTATTTAAACGTAGCTCACTGGTCGAGCTGTTAGTGTGTTGGTTAACCCAGACCCTCGGACCACGTTAGACCTCCGCCAGGGTTGCTGGACGAGTGTCTGATCGGCGTGTAAAAGATCATTTGAGGACCCTCCAGCGGAACCTCGCCGGGCTCGGATCGACCGCGCCCGAGGCGTTGATCGCCCGCACCCGGAAGCTGTGGGAGCCGGGCTTCAGCTTGCGCCTGCGCTTGAAGGGCGAGCGGCAGGGCTTGAAGGCGGCCCTGTCGACCCTGCACTGGAAGCGCGAGCCGGGCTGATCGGACCTGAATGCGAACCTCGCGATCCTCGCGGTCGTCCTCCTGCGCGGGTGCTTGACGATCCTGGTCTGGGGGGAGCCGTCGCCCCCGCGGGGACCGGCGGGACCGGCGATGGGCGCCGTGGAGGTGCTGAACGCCGCCTCCGAGCCGAATCTGTTGTTGGCGGTGACCTCCACCAGCAGGGATTTGCCGACGTCCGCGTCAACCGCCTGGTAGACGTCGCGATTGGCGCCGGTCACCGGGGCGCAGGAGCCCTCTTCGCCAGGCTTGACGCCGGCAGGGCATCGCAGCCACTGGTATTCGAAGGAGCTGGGGCTTCCGTCCCACTGGCCGTGGCCGGCGGTGAGCGATTGGCCGGCCGCTGCGGTGCCCGAGATGGTGGGTCGCCCCGTGTTGAGCGGCCGGTTGTGCACGTCGACGGTCGCGGCGGAGCCGGCCGTCTGCCCCGAGGCGTCTTCGACGACGACCCGCGCCTCGTGCCTGCCCTCGGCGAGCGCCGTGGTGTCGAGGACGAACGAGGAATCGAGCTCGGTCGGGCACGGCGCCATGGCCCGGTAGGGCATCGCGCAGAGGCCCTGGTTCGCGTCGGTCTTCGATTCCACGGCGTTGCCGTCGACCACAAGCGAGACCCTGGCCACGCCGCCGCCCCGGTCGGAGGCCTTGAAGCTGAGCTCCCCGGCTCCGCGCACGGGACCGCCGGCGAGCAGCGGCCCCGCCGCGATGACGGTCGGGGGGCTCTGGTCGACCACATGCGCGACGACGCCGGTGAAGAAGATCTGCTCTTCGCGTCCTTCGTTTTCGCACCCCAGCCCCGACTGGCAAACCAGCCTGGCGTGCACGGCGGGCGTTGGGGTGACAGGCGTCCAGGTGAACGGGCCGTTCGCGGGTGGAGCGGAAAAGGAGATGCGTTCCAGTTCCGGCGCCAGCCGGTCGTCGGGGGACACGAACCACCTGAGGACCCGGCTTATGTTGGAGCCCGTCACGCTCACTATGCGATTGCCCTGGATCGAGCGAATCAGCGCCCCCGCGGGAGCGGTGACGTTCCATTCCAGGAGACCGGCCACGAGCCCGGGGAAGGCGAGGACGCCCAGCGCCGGCTCGCCCGCGCCTTCGCAGGACGTCAGCTGGAGATTGATCGGGAAATGTTCGGGGTCGATGCCTTCTTCGAGGAAGTCGAGCCCATGGCCCCGAGCATTGCCATGGGGCGTGCAGACTTCCACGTCGTATTCGCCCACGAATGCCTGCGAGACCGGCGGCAGGGCGAATAGGGAGAGAGCGAGGCAGACGACCAGCAAGCCGCCCAGGACTCGTGATCGGCGCCTCGCGCTTGACATCTCGCTGCGGGATACGCAGCGCCGCGATCGAAGTTCGAGGCGCTGGACGGAAGTTGTCGCCCGCGGCGGGATCGGGCGGGGGCCCCAAAAGACCCGCCCGCCGCGGTGATCGCGATGGCAGCGCCGGCGCCGCGGGGGCTGTGAGCTGTGAGAACCCGAACAGGCGCGGGGGCGGGGGCTTCAGGACCGGGCGGCGGCGGCCGAGGCAGGGAACGACCATCGAGCCAAGGAGGCCCCCGTGACCCCCGTCGCGTTCCCCAACCGAGTCAGGAACCTCGCCGCCGTGCTGCTCTCGGCGGCCGCCCTGCTCGCGATCGCCGCCTACCTCACCGCGCCGGTGAGCGCGAAGCCGAAGCTGACCACCTCCTACTCCGCCTCCGACCACCCCATGGTGGTCGGGACGATCGAGGCCTCCTCCCCCGCCGCGCTGCGCCGGGCGCGCGTCAAGCTGCTCTTCTGGGACGGGCGGCACCGCGCGGTCGGCGTCAAGCGCCCCTCGCCCGACAGCCAAGGGAAGTGGCGGGCCCGGATCCCGTCGCGGGCGAGGAGCGTGACGATCGTGGTGCGGGAGGAAGGCCAGGTCGTCAAGCAGACCGACCCGATCCGGCCCGGCCAGTCGCTGAAGGTCGCCGAGGTGCTGCCCGGCAACGGCGGCGCCCTGCTGCCCGGCCTCTTCCCCTACTGACAGCCGCGGGCACGGGCTGGAGAACGGCAGGCCCCGCGATGGGCGACGCGCTCGACCTGGTCAGCTGCGCCTCGACGCTGATCGTCCTCTACTACTCGGCGCTGTTCGCGGTCTCGCTGTGGACGACGCGGCGCACCGCGGCGCCGCGCCCCGGCCGCGAGCCCTTCTTCGCGCTCGTCGTCCCCGCCCACGACGAGGAGCTGGTGATCGCCGAGACGGTGCGCCGCGCCCGCGCCCTCGACTGCGACCGCTACCTGGTCCTGGTGATGAACGACGGCTCCGCCGACGCGACCTCGGCCCGCGCCCGCGAGGCGGCCGGCGGGGACGAGCGGGTCGTCGTCGTCGACCGCGACCCCGCCCTCGCCGGCCGCGGCAAGGGCGAGGTGCTGAACCACGCCTCCCGCCTGCTCGGCTCCTGGGTCGCCCGCGGCGACCCGCGGCTGCGCGGCGCCGGCCCGGCCGAGATCGTGCTCTGCGTGGTCGACGCCGACGGCTGGCTGGAGCCGCACGCGCTGCGCGCCGTCTCCCCCTACTTCGCCGACCCGCGGGTCGGCGCGGTGCAGCTGCCGGTGCGGATGTGGAACCGCGGCCACGGCTTTCTCACCCTGATGCAGGACATGGAGTTCATCGGCTTCTCGCTCTTCGTCCAGGCCGGGCGGGACCCGTTCGGCAGCGTCGGGCTGGGCGGCAACGGGCAGTTCGTGCGGCTGCGGGCGCTGCGCTCGCTGGGGGCGGATCCGTGGAGCAGCTGCCTCACCGAGGACCTCGACCTCTCGCTCAGCCTGGTCGAGGCCGGCTGGCGCAACCGCTTCTGCCCGCGCGCCTGCGTCGAACAGCAGGCGCTCTCGAGGCTGCGGCCGCTGCTCCGCCAGCGCACCCGCTGGACCCAGGGCCACTACTCCTGCTGGCGCCACCTGCCCGAGCTGTGGCGAGCGCCCGGCGTCCGCCTCGCGACCAGGGTTGACCTCTCCCTCTACCTGCTGCTGGTCGTCTTCGTGCTGGTCCTCGCCGCCCAGTTCACGGTCGGGGTGCTGGAGTGGTGCGGCGCGGTCGAGCCGACCGCCTCCTACCTCGGCTTCATTCACGACGCCCACGCCTTCCGCGTCTTCACGCTGGCGATCTCGCTGGCGCCGGTGCTCGGCTTCGCCCTCACCTACCAGCGCTTCGCCCGCAACCGGCTGCCGCTCTGGGCCCTGCCCGGCTGCCTGATGCTGTTCGCGATCTACAACTACGCCTGGGGAGTGCCGGCCAGCCTGCGGGCGCTGGGGCGGATCGCGCTGCGGCGCGACAGCTGGGTGAAGACCCCGCGCAGCGCGGTCGGCGCGCACGCGCTGCCGGCGGCGCCGGCCGGCCTGGCCGGAGGCGCGACGTGAGCGGGGCCGGCGGGCGCAGGGGCGCGCCGCTGGTGATGGTCTGCTTCGGCACCCGGCCCGAGCTGGTCAAGCTGGCGCCGGCGATCGAGCTGATCGCCGCCGAGCCGCGGCTCGGGCTCTGCACGGTGGCGAGCGCCCAGCACCGCGAGATGCTCGACCAGATGCTCGCCACCTTCGCCCTCCGGCCCGACCACGACCTCGGCCTGATGCGCCCCGGCCAGGGCCTCAGCGAGCTGGCGGCGCGCTCGCTGCTGGCGCTCGACCGACTGATCGCCGCCCGCCGCCCGGACGCGGTGCTGGTCCAGGGCGACACGACCACCGCCCTCGCCGCCGGGCTCGCCGCCTGCCACGCCGGCGTCCCGGTCGGGCATGTCGAGGCCGGGCTGCGGACCGGCGACCGGCGCAACCCCTTCCCGGAGGAGGTCAACCGGCGGCTGCTGGCGACCCTCGCCCGCTGGCACTTCTGCCCGACCGAGCGCAGCGTCGCGAACCTGCTCGCCGAGAACGTCCCCGCGGCCGAGGTGCTGCTGACCGGGAACACGGTCGTCGACGCCCTCCATCGGGTCGCAGCGGCGCCCCTGGAGCCGCGGGAGGAGGCGATGCTGCCGCCGCGGCGCGCGGGGCGGCGGGTGCTGGTGACGCTGCACCGCCGCGAGACCCAGGGCGAGGCCCAGCGGGCGCTCTGCGAGATGCTGGCGGCGGTGGCGCGGCGCCGGCCCGAGGTCGAGCTCGTCTTCCCGGTCCACCTCAGCCCCGCGGTGCGGGCCAGCGTCATCGCCGAGCTGGGCGGGGCGCACAACATCCACCTGCTCGACCCCCTCCCCTACCACCTCTTCGTCCACCTGCTGCGCTCCGCCGACCTGGTGCTGACCGACAGCGGCGGGATCCAGGAGGAGGCGCCGTCCTTCGGCGTGCCGGTGCTGGTGGCGCGCGAGGCGACCGAGCGCCCGGAGGGGATCGAGGCCGGCTGCGCGCGCCTCGCCGGCACCGCCCCCGCCGCGGTCGCCGCCGAGCTGGAGCGGCTGCTCGACGACCCCGCCGCCCTGGCGCGGATGGCGCGCGCCGCGAGCCCCTACGGCGACGGCCGCGCCGCGGAGCGGATCGTCGGGCGGCTCGCCGCGGACCTCGCGCCCGGCGGCGGGGAGGAGCCGGCCGAGCCGCCCGCCGCCCTCGCGGTGTGAGAATTCGGACAGAGCCGGGTATGTGGTTCAGGTGCTTCCCGGCAGGCGTCGAAGAAGACCCCGGCGGCCAGCGCTCCCCCGACCCGGCCGCCGATCGCAGGAATCCGAACGTGTACTTGTCCGACAGGCTGAAAGCGGCGCTGGCTCTCGTGGTCGCCCTCGCCGCCGGAATCGCCGGTACGGCCCTGTACTTCGGTCTCCGCGACGGCCGGGCGGAGACGCCCTCACTGTACGTAAACGGCAACGGCCGCGACGTCCTCGTCCACCCGCGCCGCCACCTCGCCGCGGTGGTCCGCTTCCGCGGCCGGGTGACCGCGAGCCGGGAGCTCGCCGACGGCGCCCTGGTGACGCTGCGGGTCGACGGGGTCGCGGTCGCGGCGCACGTCTACGACCCGAGCTGGGCGCCGGTCCTCGGCTCGCCGCTGCAGGTCGAAGGCCGGGTGCGCGGCGCCCTCGGCGACCCGATCGAGGCCTGCGGCATCCCCGTCCCCGCGCCCCTGCGCCGCGGCAGCGCGCTGATCGACGTGACCGCGGCGACCGGCCCCCACCGCTCCCGCGAGCCGGCGCCGGAAGCGGAAGCGGGCGAAGGCGATGAGGCCCACGGCGTCGACTGCGAATGAGCGCCCGATGACCTCGGTGCTCGAGGCCGACCCCGGCCTCGGCGAGGGGCTCGGGCCGGCGGCGCTGACCGAGGCCCGGCGCGAGGCGCTGGCGCCGCTGAAGCGCCTCGACCCGGGCCCGTGGCAGTGGCAGGGCGAGCCGCGCGGCAGCCTCGGCCTGCTGGTCCTCGACGGCCTCCTGGTCCGCAACGAGGCGGTCGGCGACTTCGAGTACCCGGAGTTCCTCGGCGCCGGGGACCTGCTGCGCCCCTGGAGCGGCGAACAGCACGCGACCCTGCCGCGCGACGCGAGCTGGGAGGTCCTCATCCCGACCCGGCTCGCGGTCCTCGACCGCGACTTTGCCCTCCGCGCCCGGCCCTGGCCGGAGATCTCCGCGGCGCTCCTCGACCGCGTCGTGATGCGCTCCCGCGCCCTCACCCTCAACCTCGCGATCCACCGCGCGGTGCGGATCGAAGAGCGGGTCGAGCTGATCCTCTGGCACCTGGCCGACCGCTGGGGCCACGTCAGCGCGGAGGGGACGGTGCTCCCGATCCCGCTCACCCACGAGGCGCTCGGCAAGCTGGTCGGGGCGCGCCGCTCCCCGGTCACGGTGGCGCTCGGCAGGCTGAGCCGCCGGGGCGTCCTGTGCCGCGGCCCGGGCGGCTCGTGGATCCTGCGCGGCCGGCCCTGATCAGCCGTCCCAGCCGGACGGCATCGCGGCGAAGCCGCGGTACATCCGCAGCCCGACGGCGACGGTCGCCAGCAGCGTCGCGCCGAGCAGGGCGACGCCGGGCGGCGCTGAGGCGAGGAACAGGCCGGCGATCGCGACCAGCGAGGCGAGCCCGAGCAGGACCAGGGAGATGCCGCGGTGGAAGCGGCCGGCCTCGGAATGGGGCCAGGGGTCGATCGGCCGCACGATCTCCCGGCCCTGGTCGGAGTCGGTGCAGCCGTCCTTGGCCGGGCAGGCGTTGCAAACGGCCGGCCGCGCCCGGTAGCGGGCGATGCGGCGGGCGTGGTCGAGGGCGAAGGGCCGCAGGCGCTCGCCCTCCGGGCACTCCCAGAGGTCGAGCTCCGGCCGGTAGGCGAAGCCCCGGTTGCGGAAGCGCCCGGAACGGTGGTGGGCGTGGCGGCCGAGCCGGTCGAGGCCGAGCGCGACCGCGACCAGGAAGGCGGCGTAGCCGCCCGCCGCGATCGCCCCGGGGCTCAACGGACGGCCCCCTCCCGCGCGGGCTCGGTGATGTCGGCGAAGAGGATCTCCTCGGGCTCCTCCAGCGTCACCGCCTGCACCCGGTGGCGCACGCCGACCCAGCAGATGTAGAGCAGCGGCAGGATGCCGCCGGCGATGAACAGGACGTCGCCGGGGAGGCGCAGCCACTCGAGCAGGGTGTTGGTCGAGTTGGTGAGGAAATCGAGCGAGCGGGCGTGGAAGTAGCTGGTGCTGACTGACTCGTAGAGCTGGATGAAGCCGAGCGGCAGCAGGTCGGAGAAGCACATCCAGGCGAGCCCGATGTTGAGCGACCAGAAGCTGGTCTTCGCCGCCCGCTCCGGCCAGCGCTCGGCCGGGATCAGGTAGCGCAGGCAGAAGAGGGCGAGGCCCACCGCCAGCATCCCGTACACGCCCATCATCGCCGCGTGGCCGTGGTTGGCGGTGAGCGCAGTGCCGATCTCGTAGTAGGAGACGATCGGCAGGTTGATCAGGAAGCCGAAGATGCCGGCGCCGAGGAAGTTCCAGAAGCCGACGGCGACCAGGAACATGACCGCCCAGCGATGCGGGAACGGCGTCGCCGACCGCGACTCCTGGCGGGCGCCGAGCTGGAGGAAGCTCCACGCCTCGACGGTGAGGAAGGTGAGCGGGATCACCTCGGCCGCCGAGAAGACGGCGCCCAGCGCCATGTGCTCGGCCGGCTCGCCGGAGAAGTAGAGGTGGTGCATGGTGCCGATCACCCCGCCGGCCGAGTAGAGCAGGATGTCGAGGAAGATCACCGTCAGCGCCACCTTCTCCCGCACCACCCCGAGCAGGACGAAGACGTAGGCGACCATCACCGTGGTGAACAGCTCGAGGAAGTCCTCGACCCAGAGGTGGACGACCCAGAAGCGCCAGAAGTCGGTGATCGTGAAGTCTTCGCCGGCGTTGGCGAGCAGGCCGACCGCGTAGAACGCCGGGATCGCCAGGGCGGCGAAGAAGAAGAGCCAGGGCATGTTGCCGACGTGCTCCTTCGAGAGCCGGCCGCGCAGGCCGCGCCAGAGGATGAAGACCCAGAAGAAGAGGCCGATCACCAGCAGCACCTGCCAGAGCCGGCCGAGGTCGAGGTACTCGAACCCCTGGTCGCCGACCAGGCCGCCGATCCAGCCGTGGATGCCGGCGAACTCGCCGATCAGGCTGCCGAAGACGACCAGCGCCACCGCGCCGAGCAGCAGGTAGGCGAGCTTCCCCTGCCCCTTCGGCTCGCGGCGGGCGATCATCGGCGCGAGGAAGATCCCCGCCGCCAGGTAGGAGGCGGAGACGAAGAAGATCGCCAGCTGCACGTGGAAGGTGCGGGTCAGGTTGTAGGGGAAGACCTTGGCGAGGTCGAAGCCGAAGAAGTCGCCGAGGTCGGCGCGGTAGTGCTGGGAGGCGGCGCCGACCAGCGCCTGGATCAGGAACAGCGCCGCCATCACGAGGAAGAACCAGGCGGTCGCCCGCTGGGCGGGCGTCAGGGCGACGTCGCCGGGGTTGCGGAAGGAGAGCGTCGCCTGCTCGCGCCCGCGCCAGCCGAGGAAGTCCCAGCGCCCGAAGGCGCCGAACAGCAGCCCGATCCCGCCCAGCAGCGCGATCAGCGAGACGACGCTCCAGAGGATCACGTTGGCGGTCGGCTGGTTTTCGACCAGCTTCTCCGAGGGCCAGTTGTTGGTGTAGGAGTAGTCGTGCCCGGGTCGCCGGGCGGCCGCCGCCCAGGCCGACCAGCTGAAGAACGAGGTCAGCTGGTGGATCTTGCGGGGGTCGGCGATCGCGTCGGGGCGCAGGCCGAACTGGGTGCTGGGGTCGCCGAAGTATTCGGCGTAGTGGCGCTGCAGCTGCGCGAAGGCCCGCGCCTGCGCGGGGCTGAAGGTGATCGTGTTGGCCTTCGAGTCGTAGCGGTTGGCCCGGAAGTCGTCGATCGTGCGCTGCGCCGCGGCGTCGCTGCCCTCGGCCGCGTACTGGCTCTTCACCGAGAGCGCCGCCCGGTGCAGGTAGTCGTCGGTGTAGTCGGGGCCGAGGTAGGCGCCGTGGCCGAAGATCGACCCGTACTCCATCAGGCCGTTGTTGAGGAAGACCTTCTGCCCGGCTTCGACGTCGCCCTCGGTGAAGAGGACCCGCCCGCCCGGGTCGACGACCTTGGCCGGCACCGGCGGGTCTTCCCGGTAGGTCTCGTAGGCGAGGATGCCCAGCACCAGGAAGCCGAAGAGCACGACGAGCAGGCAGGCCTGCAGCCAGCCCTTGGAGACGATCAGGCCACGTTTTCCACCCGCTTGCTCCACGACACCTCCGGGTTGCCTGGCACCCCGCGAATCCCGGGCCAGCCTAAGCGCTCTGGGCTCCTGCGGTCAACCGAGGGCGGAGCAGATCGGCGGCAAGGTCGCGGAACAGCGTCAGGGGCCGATCCAGGCGATCTGGATGTCGCCGCCGAAGAAAGCGAGGGGCGCGCCCGAGCTCTGCCGGCCGGCGATGCGGGCCGATAATGCGTCAGGTGCGATGCCGAGTTGACAACCGAGTCAGAATTCTGACGACGAATAGCCGACCGAGGTCATCGAGATTGGGGGCTGCTGCGAATGTCTGGATGTGACCTTGGCCGAACCGTCCGCTGAGCCGCTGGTCAGCCTCGAGGGCGTCAGCAAGTCCTACGGCAGGGGCGCCGCCATGCAGCAGGTCCTCGACGACCTCTCGCTCGAGATCGGCGAGGGCGAGATGGTCGTCGTCCACGGCCCCTCGGGTTGCGGCAAGACGACGCTGCTCAACCTGATCGGCGGCCTCGACCGCCCCGACAGCGGCCGGGTGCTGGCCTGCGGGACCGAGCTGACCCACGCTTCGCGCCCCGAGCTGACCGCCTACCGCGCCCGCTCGGTCGGCTTCATCTTCCAGTTCTACAACCTGCTCCCCACCCTGACCGCGCTGGAGAACGTCGAGGCGGGGGTGCGGGTGGCGGGGGTCGGCCGCGAGGAGGCCCGCCAGCGCGGCGAGGAGCTGCTCGGCCGGGTCGGACTTGGCGATCTCGCCGGCCGTTTCCCCGCGCAGCTCTCCGGCGGCCAGCAGCAGCGCGTCGCGATCGCCCGCGCCCTCGCCAAGCGCCCGCGCCTGCTGCTCGCCGACGAGCCGACCGGCAATCTCGACGAGGAGACCTCGGCCGGGGTGCTGGAGCTGATCCGCGAGCTGAACCGCGAGACCGCCGTCACCTTCGCGATCGTCAGCCACAACCCCGCGATCGCGCGGACGGGGGACCGCGTCGTCGGGCTCTCCCACGGGCGCCTCGCCGACGCGCCGGCCGCGGCGCCCTGATGCTCTGGCGCAAGGCATATCGGGACCTGCGCGCGATGGGACTGCGCGCGGTCCTGATCGTGATCGTGATCGGCGCCGGGCCGGGGACCGCCGCCGGCATCGCGCTCGCCATGCACGACGTCGAAGCGACCCGCGACGGGTTCTACTCCCGCTACGCGCTCGCCGACCTCGACCTGCGCCTGCGCGGCCCGCTGCCGAGCGCCCAGCTGCGCCGTAGGGCTCATGAGGCGCGGGCGCGCCGCGCCGAGGCCCGGCTGATCCTCGACGGGACGGCGATGCAGGGGGGCGCGCGGAGCGCCGCCGAGGTCGTGGGGATGCCGGTCGGCGCGCCGCTCAACAGGCTCGCCGTCACCGCGGGACGCGGCCTCGACCCCGACTTGCCTCGCAGCGTGGCGGTCGACGCCGACTACGCCGATCGCTTCGGCATCGGTCTCGGGGACCGCCTGAAGCTGCGGGTCGGCGGTCGCTCCTTCTCGATGCGCGTGGGTGGGCTGGCCCGCAGCCCCGAGTACCTGCTCGCGACCGCCAACCCCGACTACCTCGTCCCCCAGCGGGGCTCGCTGGCGGTCGTCTTCGCTCCGCGCGCCTCGCTGCAGCGCCTGACCGGCCTCCGCGGGCGCGCCAACGACCTCGCGGTCGATCTTCCCGGCGGCGGCAACGGGGCGGCCGCGAAGCGCCTCGCGGCCGGGCTGCCGGCGGCGCGCGTGACGCCGCGCTCGCGCCAGTACGGGCGGCGCCTGACCGAGGCCGACATCCACAGCTTCTCGATCTTCGCCCCGGTGATGGGCATCGTCTTCGGAGTCGTCGGCCTGCTCTTGATCGCGCTCAGCCTGCGCCGCCTGGTCAGCTCGCAGCGGCGCGAGCTGGGCGCCCTGCTGGCGATCGGCTACCCGGCCCGGACGGTGGTCGGCTCGGTCATGCTCCTCGCCCTGGCCTTGGCCCTGCTGGGCGCGGCGCTGGCGATCGGGGCGACGATCGGAGTCGGGCGGCTGGTCGCCAACGAGTACGCGGGCGCGGTCGGCTTCCCGGTTACGCGATACCCGCTCGCTCTCGGGCCGCTGGCGCTGGCGGCGAGCCTGGCGCTGGCCGCGACCCTGCTCGCCGCGCTGCTTCCCGCCTACCGGCTTTCCCGCCTCGACCCGATCGAGGCGCTGCGCGGGGAGAGCGTGGGCGCCTTCGAGCTGCCTCGATGGCTGCGGCGGCTGACGGCGCTCGGGGCGCCCGCGCTCACCTACGGCCTGCGCGGGCTGCTGCGCCGACCGCTGCTGAGTGTCGCCACCGTGCTCAGCATCGCCGGCGCCGTCGGGCTCGGCGCGGCGCTCAACATCCTCGTCTCCTCGACCAACAGCTCGGTGGAAGCCGCGTTTGCCGGCCAGGGCTGGACCCACTCGGCAGACCTGTCCCGCCCGCTCCCCGACGGCGGCGCCGCGGCGCTCGCACGGCGAGCGGGCGCCGAACGAGCCGAGGCGACCGTGAAGGGGCCGGCGGAACTGCGCGGCGGCGGGGAGGGAATCGGAGCGCAGCTCACGGGATTGCCGCGGCGACCGGCCCTGCTGCGGCTCGACCTGACCTCCGGCAGCGGCCCCGCGCCGCACCGGATCGTGCTCAGCGAGCAGACCGCGGACAAGCTCGGGGTCGAGCCCGGGGACCCGCTCGCCCTGCGCGCCTCCGAGCGCAAGACGATCCTCCGCGTCGCCGGGGTCGCCCGAACCCTCGCCACCGAACAGGTCTACCTGCCGCGGAGCGAAGCGGCGCGCCTGCTCGGCCTGCCCGGGCGCTCGACGAGCGTCCTCATCGCCGGCAGCGTGGCGGACGCCCGTCGCCTGCGAGCCGATCCGGTGGTGGCGCGCGTCACCTCGAAGGCGTCCGCGCTCGCGGCCGAGCGCGAACTGCTCGACGAGCTGACCGGGCTGATCTCGGTCCTGCAGGCGATCAGCCTCGGGGTCGGGGCGCTCTTCCTCGTCTCCACCCTGGCGCTCTCCTACCTCGACCGCCGCGGCGAGTTCGCGACCCTTGCCGCGCTCGGCTACGGAAGGCGCCAGATCGGGGCGGCGATAGCCGGCGAGGCGCTCGCTCAGACGTTGCTCGCGGCCGCCCTCGCCGTGCCGCTCGGCATCCTGATCGCCTCGCCCCTCTCGCGGCGGATCGCCGAAGCCTGGTTCGAGATCGGCCTGCACCCGAAGGCGCCGAGCTTCCTCCTTGTGATCGGGCCGGCGTTGGGCCTTGCCCTGCTCGCAGCCGCCCATGCGACCCGGCGGGCCCTGCGACTGAACATCGCCGCAACCGTGAGGGCGCGATTGATCGGATGACGAACCCGGGGCGGTTCCACGACGACCAGGTCGGCTCGACCGACGAGGTGTGGATCGACGGTCGCCTCCAGGGGCACGGCGCTCGCGGGAAAGTCCGGGTCTCCGACAGGCTCGGCAGCGGGGTCAGGTGCGATTCACACTGGGTTCGCTTCACCGCTCGCGCGCACAGGTAGGCCCCTGGCGGGGCGCGGTTCCCGGTCGCCGTTCGGGCCGCGCCCGGCCAGCCTGCCCGCGTAGGCGCGCAGCAGGTCGCGATGCTCCAGCCAGCCGACGAGACGGCGCGTGCCGGGCGCCAGCACCGGCAGGGCCTCGTGGTCCTCGCCGGCGAGGTAGTCGGCGGCGGCGGCGAGCTCCTCGCCGGCGAAGAACTCGGGGGGCTCGTGGGCGAGCTCGGCGGCGTCGAGGCCTGCCGCCTCCTCGGCGCCGCGCTCGACCTCGCGTGCGCTGAGCAGGCCGAGGAGCGCGCCCTCCTCGTCGACCACGGGCAGGACGCTGCGCCGCTGCTCGACGAAGGCGGCGGCGATCTGCGCGAGGTCGGCGCCGGCCGGCAGCGGCCGCGGCGCCGGCCGCATCACCTCGCCCACCCGCAACCCGACCAGCGGCCCGCCGAGCGCCGGGCGCTCGATGTCGATCCCGCGCCGGCGCAGCTTGAGGGTGTAGATCGAGTCGGCGCTGACGCGGCGGCTGAGCGCGGTCGCGATCACCACCGCGAGCATCAGCGGCAGGATGATCGAGTAGTCGCCGGTCAGCTCGAAGACGATCAGCACAGCGGTGATCGGCGCCCGGCCGGCGGCGGCGAAGACCGCCCCCATCCCGACCAGGCCGTATGCGCCGGCGCCGGCGGTGGCCGTCGGGAGCAGGTCGTGGGCGCCGAGGCCGAAGGCGCTGCCCAGCATCGCCCCCATGAAGAGCGAGGGGGCGAAGACGCCGCCCGAGCCGCCGATCGCCAGGGTGAGGCTGGTGGCGACGATCTTGCCGATGAGGAAGGCGAGCAGGAGGCCGAGCACGTATTTGCCGTCGATCGCCCCTTCGAGCACCGGGTAGCCCACCCCGTACATCTCCGGCAGCGCCAGCAGCAGAGCGCCCAGCAGGAGGCCGCCGGCGGCGGGCCGCAGCCAGGCGGGCCCGCGCCAGATGCGGTCGGCGAAGTCCTCGGCGCCGTAGAGCGCGCGCATGAAGGCGACGCCGGCGACCGCGGCCAGCACGCCCAGCAGCGCGTAGAGCGGGTACTCGGCCGCCGAGACGAGATGAAAGGACGGCAGGTGCAGGAACGCGCCCGAGCCGAAGGCGAGCCGGCCGACCGCCGTCGCGACCACCGAGCTGAGCACGACGATGCCGAAGGAACGGGTCTGGAAGTCGCGCAGGATCAGCTCGAGCGCGAAGAAGACGCCGGCGATCGGGGCGTTGAAGGTGGCGGCGATGCCCCCGGCCGCGCCGCAGGCGACGAGCAGGCGCAGTTCCTGGCCCGGCAGGCGGCTGACCTGTCCGATCCAGGAGCCGATCGCCGAGCCGATCTGCACGATCGGCCCCTCGCGCCCGACCGAGCCGCCGGCGCCGATGCAGAGCGCCGAGGCGAGCGACTTGACGATCGGCACCCGGCCGCGGATCCGGCCCTGGTTGCTGTGGACCGCGAGCATCACCTCGGGCACGCCGTGCCCCCGAGCCTCGGGCGCGAAGCGGTAGACGAGCGGGCCGTAGAGGAGGCCGCCGATCACGGGGATGATGAGGACGACGAAGGGGCCGAGGAACGCCAGGTGCGGGTTGCTGAAGTGACCCAGGGCGCTGGGGTCGCTGTGGCCGCTGAAGAGCTCGGTGAAGCTGCGGATCAGGAAGCGGAAGGCGATCGCTCCGAGGCCCGCGCCGACCCCGATCAGCAGGGCGAGCGCGGCCAGCATGCCGCCCTCGCCGCCGAGGGCGGCGCGCAGGTCCCGGCGCAGCGCCGCCAGGGCGCTCGATCGGCTCGCAAAGCGCGTGATTCGATCCACCGATCGAGCCTAGGAAACGCCCGCTTTGCCCAGCGGCGCCCTTTCGGGGACGCGTCAGAATCCTGACACCGCTGAGGCTGCCCTCGGAGCACAATGTGGAGATGAGCGAACAACTGGTGGAGGTGCTCGCGATCGATGGCGACCTGGCCGATGGCCTCGACGGCGCCCGCCTGCAGGCGGCGCGGCGCAACTGCGTCAGCCCGGTGCTCACGGTGGCGAGCGGCGAGTGGCAGCCGGATGGGCTGGAAAGCCCCGACCCCGGCGGCTTCGGCTTGCTGCTGCTCTCGGGCTTCCTCGTGCGCAGGGTCGGCCAGGGCGGCCGCTACGGCGCCGAGCTGCTGGGGCCGGGCGATCTGCTGCGCCCCTGGCAGACGGTGGGCCAGGTGGCGAGCATCCCCTTCGAGCCGCGCTGGGAGGCGATCGCCGACACCCGGCTCGCGGTCCTCGGGTCGAGCTTCGCCCGCCGCGCCTCGCCCTATCCGAGCGTGGCGTGCCAGATCGCCGGGCGGGCGATGCTCCGCTCGCGCCACCTGGCGGTGAACCTGGCGATCGTGCAGCAGGCGCGGATCGACACGAGGCTGCGGATGCTCTTCTGGCACCTGGCCGACCGTTGGGGGAGAACCGGCGCCTCGGGTGTCACGCTCGACGTTCCGCTCACCCATTCCCTGCTCGGTGGGCTGGTCGCGGCGCGGCGGCCCACGGTCAGCACCGCGATCGCCGGCCTGGCACGCGAAGGAGTGCTCCAGCGCACCGCGTCAGGCTGGCTGCTGCGCGGCGGCCCGCCGCGGGAGCTGATCGACCTCACCGCCTTCCCGGAGCCCGTCGATCTCGATCCGGCAGCGGCGCCCAAGGCGCTGCGGCAGACGTGAGGGAGCACCCCCCGGATGCTCAGCGCCGAAGGTGCTCCCGGAGCCCGGCGAAGAACACGCCGGATCGGCGCGCGGCCGAGGGCGTGGATTCTCGCCCTCGGCCCGCGCAGATCGAGCCGGCGCTCAGCGCGGCGCCGCCTTCAAGACCAGGAAGTCGTCCCCGAGCTTCGTCGCTCCCCCGATCGAGGTGGCACGCTCGACCAGGCGACGCTGGTCCGGGCTCCCCGAGGGGACTTCGAGGGCCGTGGCCTCCGTGTGCGAGACCGGGAAGCCTCCGGCGGGAACCGGCACGAAGTCATAGCCGCCCCGCTCGCCCACCGGCGCGCCGCCGAGGAAGAGCCGCGTGACCGCGGCTTCCGCGCCGCCCGCGGCCGCTTCGGCGTAGGCCGTCGTCTCGATCACGTAGGCGCCCGGGTCCAGCACGACGTCACGCCAGGCGTGACCGCTCGACGCGTTGGGGATCGGGTCGGACGCCGAGCCCGCCACTTCGCTCAGCTCGGTCGGGCCCTGGGACCACGACAGGCAGCAGGCATGGCCCGCGACCGTCCCGGAGGGGTTGTCCACGGCGCCGTCGCCGTTGCCGTCCTGGTCGTGGGCGCGGGGGTCGAGCAGCGTGGTCGTGCCGATCAGAGCCGTGGTCGAGGAGTCGAGGTCCGACGCTCCCAGGCTGCCGGGATGCACGTCGGAGCCGCGGATCGACCCGTCCCTGATGTCGCGGGTGTTCACCTGGTTGTCGCGGATATCGCGAGTGGTGATGGCGTTGTTTCGGATGTCCCGCGTGTTGACCTGGTTGTCCTTGATGTCCCGCGTGTTGACGGTGTTGTCGCGGATCGCCCGGTTTGCCAGGGCGCTGCCGACGAGCGAGAGCACCACGGCGATGGTGACCGCGAGCACGCTCGGGCGCGCCGCCGTGAGGAGCCGTCTCATGTCTACCTCCGTTCTTGCGTTGCCTGATCGCGCCTTCGCGAAGGCGCCGTGTATCAACGCCCTCTAACCCGGCAGATCGCGCCTCAAGCACGGCAGCGTCAGCACTATGACTACGGGAGGGCTCCGTCTCGCCGGACGCCTTCACCGCCCGGCGCCTGCTCGTCGACGTGCTCGTCCACCACCGCGCGCTGCAGCCGCTGCCGAGCACCGACGTGTGGGTGCTGCTGCTGCGGCGGGAGATGACCGAGCCCGAAGCGGAATGGGAAGGCCTCGCGATCAGCGAACAGTGGAAGGACGCCACGGTCGCCGCGCTCACCTCCCACGAAGCCCCGGCGGGAGGCTGGCCCGATAGCTGGGTCGCCGCCGACGCGACGCCCGTCCGCCACCCGGCGGAAGCCCTGGCCGTGGTCGACCCGGCGGCGGCGAGCCTCGACGCCGCCCGCCCCCGCCCCGCCGAGTTCGACCTCACCTTCCCGCCCGAAGCCCCCTCCGGCGACCACCTGCTGCTCGCGATCTGCTCCTCCTCCAAAGCGACCGTCACCAAAGACCGCCTCGCCGGCTCGACCCTCGGCGAGCTCCTCACCCACAGCCCCCACGTCGCCGCCCGCCGGCTGAGACTCATGTGACCTGAATCCAGACGTGGATGGAGGTCAGCGCCGCGGGCCTTTAGGGGTGGCAGACGGGATTCGAACCCGCGACCGCCGGCACCACAAGCCGGAGCTCTACCAACTGAGCTACTGCCACCGCGGTGGGGACAATTTACCGGGCAAAGCGAGGGCGATAGTTTGCGGGGGTGGCCAAGAAGCGCGCCGGCATCGCTTTCCTCCGCCCCGAGGGGCCCCCGTGCGACTCGCGATGACGAAACCAGCATTGTCCTCGCCAGGGCGAGGAAAAAGCTGGGAACGCTGGAGTCCCGTCGCGATTCTGCTCGCGATCGGCGTTGCCGCCTGGGTCCTCGCCTCCCCCGCCGGCGCCGTCGGCCCCTATCCCGACCTCGGCGCATGCTCGGTCTTCCCCAAGCCCCCCGCCTCGCTCTCGCCGCGCGCCCCCTCGCTCCCCAACGAGGCCGCCTGGAAGCAGGACATCTCCAAGGCCCCGCGCGACCCGCGCTCGGCCGCCTACATCGCCTACATCGACTCCCACGGCGGCGACCGCCTGCACCCTGACTTCGGCTCGCCCCGCCCCTACGGCTTCCCCTACGCGGTGGTCGGCGCCGGCCAGCCGCGACTGCCGGTCCACTACACCGCCTACGGCGACGAGAGCGACCCGGGCCCGTTCCCGGTCCCGCCCAGGGCGCCGGTCGAGGGCGGCAACCACAGCGACGGCGACCGCCACGTCCTGGTCGTCGACCGCTCCGCCTGCAGGCTGTACGAGCTCTACCGCGCCTTCTTCGTCGCCAGGCCGCGGCCGCACTGGAACGCCGACTCCGGCGCCGCCTGGGACCTCGCCTTGACCCGCCGCCGTCCCGACTCCTGGACCTCGGCCGACGCCGCCGGCCTGCCGATCTTCCCCGGCCTCGTCCGCTACGACGAGGTCGCCGCCGGCCACCTCGAACACGCGATCCGCGTCACCTTCGACAGCACCCGCAGCGCCTGGGTCCACCCCGCCTCCCACTGCGCCGGCGACACCTCCGACCCCAGCGCCCCGCCGGTGGGGCTGCGCCTGCGCCTCAAGGCCGGATACCCGCTCGGCGGCTTCAGCGGCCCGGCCCGCACGATCGCCGAGGCGATGAAGCGCTACGGCCTGATCGTCGCCGACAACGGCTCCAACTGGTACTTCAGCGGCAGCAGCGACCGCCGCTGGGACGACGAAAATCTCGACCAACTGAAGCGGATCCCCGGCAGCGCCTTCGAAGCGGTGAAGAGCGCCGCCCACGTCCACGCCTGCTGATGCGACCGGGACAAGGGAACTCGTCTGTCAAGTCCACAAGCTTGCAAGGCGCTTGTTAAGGTTGACCGCTTGACGCGGAAACTCTCGACCTGAATCTAAAAAACCTAGATTGCAGCTCCATTTTGCGCAAGACAAGCTCAATACGTTCGTCAAGGCTCAGAGTTTGACATTTGATTTGAAAGGATCTAGCCTTGACGAATGCCCATAGTGGTCACCCTCGACCAGCGCGCCAGCCGAGAGTCCGACGACCTCGTCCCTCTTTGGCTGGAGCAGCTGAACAGCGGGTTCAGAGAGGACCTGGCGCTCCCGTTCGTGCGCACCGCCGGCGACGAGCTCCAGGCGCTGGTGGACGTGCCCGAGACGGTGGTCGAGATCGTCGTCCGCTGCGTCGTCTCCGATCTGTGGTGGGTCGGCATCGGCATCGGTGCCGTCGAGACGCTGGGCGCCACCTCCGCCGACTCCCGCGGCCCCGCCTTCTATAACGCGCGCGAGGCGGTCGAGGAGGCGAAGCGCGTCCGCTACGGGCTGGCGGTCGTCGGCGACGATTTCGAGCAGGCCCAGTGCATCAGGGCAAGCCTCGACCTGCTGGCCTTCGTCGTGCAACGACGCGGCGCCCCTTCGCGATCCAAGGGCTGGGAGGCGGTGGACCTGGCGGCGCGCGGGCTCAACACCGAGCAGATCGGAAAGCGCCTCGGGATCAGTCGCCAGGCGGCGTGGCAGCGCTTGAAGACCGCCGGCTGGGACGAGGAGCTGGACGGTCGCTGGCTCGCAGCCCGACTGCTAGCCAAAGCAATGGAGTCAGATGCACAGCCCGGATGACCTAGCGCGACTGGCGAGCGGAGTCGGCGTGGCCGCCCTGCTGCCCTGGTCCCTGCCCCGCATCTCGCGGTCGCCCTATATAGGTCCGCTGATCTCAGTTGCCTACGCGGGGATCGTCGCCGCCCCGTTGCTGCCCGGCGGCGCTGGCTGGGTAGCGTTCGCCGCCCCTCCCGCCTCAGTGTTGGTCGCGCGCAGGTTGCGCAAACCCGACGACCAAGCCGAGCCGAACACTCCCTCGATCCGGTCCGCCGTGCCGGTCGTCGTCCCAGCCCTGGCGGCGGTGATCGTCAGCCTCGTCGCGCTTGACCCAGGCGGTTTCTGGGACGCAGTCCGCGAAATCGTCGACAGCAACTCCTTCGTCGTCGCGGCAAGCGGTGCGGTGGGAGCGGTGTTCCTCGGCGGCCCGGTCGTCGCCTGGGTACTCGCACCGTTCTCGGCGGCGCTCCCGAAGTCGCCTCCAGGCGGAAACGGCGAGGCGGCGCGGGAGCTGAAGAGCCTGAAGAGCGCCGGGACCCTGATCGGCTGGTTCGAGCGCGCCCTCTTCTTTGCCCTCCTCGCCGCCGGATCTCCCGAGGCCGCCGCGGTGGCATTGACGGCGAAGTCGGTGGCACGCTTTCCCCTATTGAGCAAGCACGAGGAGGGATTCGCCGAGTACTTCCTGATCGGAACTCTCAGCAGCCTCACGATCGCTACGGCGACGGCGATCGCGGTGCGCGGAGCGCTCGGCCTCAGCGCTCTCTAGGGCTCCTCAACCTCGCTCAGACCGAGCGCGGCCCGCTGGGGCGGGGCGCGGCCCGCCGCCCGAAGGTCAGCCGCCACAGCTTCCCGACCGTCGCGATCACCGCCGTCGCGATCGCCAGCCCGATCGCCCCGAGGACCAGGAGGAAGACGAGGAAGGCGGCGATCGCCACGGGTATCAGCAGCAGCTTCACGTCAGCCGCGGGTGCCGCCGCCCTGGCCGTCGGGCGACCATCCCGGGGAGCGGAAGACGTAGGAGAGGCGGTGCCGCCAGCTCGCGGCGGCGCGGACGTCGCGCCCGATCGCGGCGAACTCGTGGAAGGCGACCCGGGTCGGCCGGAAGGTGCGCAGGTTCCTGGTCAGGCCATAGCGGACCCGCTCCGTCTCCCCCTGGAAGGTGCCGAAGAGCCGGTCCCAGACGATCAGGATCCCGCCGTAGTTGCGGTCGAGGTAGATCTCGTTGGCGCCGTGGTGGACCCGGTGGTGGGACGGCGTGTTGAAGACGAACTCGATCGGCGCCGGGAGCCGCCCGATCCGCTCGGTGTGGATCCAGAACTGGTAGATCAGGCTGACCGCCTGCTGGGTGAGGATCATCCATGGCTGGAAGCCGAGCAGCGCCAGCCCGGCCCAGAACGGCAGCGAGGTCATCGGCGTCCAGGTCTGCCGCAGCGCGGTCGAGAGGTTGTAGTGCTGGGAGGAGTGGTGGACGACGTGGCTGGCCCAGAAGACCCGCACCTCGTGGTGGATGCGGTGGAACCAGTAGTAGGAGAGGTCGTCGGCGAAGAAGAGCAGGACGTAGGTCCACCACTCGTCGGCCGGCATCCGCAGCGGGCTCAGCTCGTACAGCCCCGCGTAGACGACGACCACGACCAGCTTCCAGACCGCGTTGATCGCGACGTTGCCGCCTCCCATCGCGAGGCTGGTGCGCGTGTCGCGCGGCTCGTAGCCGACCAGCTCCTCGTCGGCGGCGAGCCGGAAGGACCACAGCTCGACCGCCAGCAGCAGCACGAAGGCGGGAATCGCGTAGAGGATCAGGTCGGCCATCGAACTCGAACTCTAATCTTGCCTGAGTCGTATATGGCGCTCCTCTCGACACGCCGGAGACGGGACGACCGAGGCGCGCGGCGGATGCCGCGGCGGGCCGGGTTGGCGATCGCGCTGCTCCCCTGCCTGCTCGCGGCGCCGCTCTGCGCGCCGGCGCCCGCGGCGGCCGCGGGCCCGGGCGCGATGGAGACGCTGGGGCGCAGCGTGCTGAACGGCCTCGCCACCGCCGCCGGCGCCGGCAGGGCGCTGAGCGCGCTCGGCGACACGATGGCGATGCAGAAGGCCCGCGCCCGGGTCGAAGCCGAATCGAAGCGCGCCGCCCCCGCTCCCCCGCCGGCGCCCAAGCCGGTCGCGGGCGACCCGTCCTCGATGCCGCCCGCCTCGGCCGGCACCAACGGCGCCCAGCCGAAGCTGCACGGCGCGGCGACCGGCAGGCTCTTCGCCCACGTCCCGGTCGGCGGCGGCGAGTCGACGGCGATCCTCCTCACCGGGATCGCGCTGGCGCCGCCCGACGCCCCGGAAGCCGTGCAGGGCGCGATCAACGCCGCCAACACGATCGTCGGCCGCCCCTACGTCTGGGGCGGCGGCCACGGCTCCTTCTACTCCAACGGCTACGACTGCTCGGGCTCGGTCAGCTTCGCCCTCTTCGGCGGCGGGCTGATCCCGCGCCCGCTCGCCTCGGGCGAGCTCGAGTCATGGGGCGCCCCCGGGCCCGGCAAGTGGATCACCGTCTACGCGAACGCCGGCCACACCTTCGCCGAGATCGCCGGCCTGCGCTGGGACACGGTCGGCGACGCGCGCGGCACCGGCCCGCGCTGGCACCTCGCCCCCACCTCGACCGCGGGGTTCGTCGCCCGCCACCCGCCCGGCTACTGAGTGGCGCAGGTTGACGACGATCGAGCGCGGGATCGTCGTCGCCAGCGCCCGCGCCGGCCCGATCTGCCGGGTCCCGAAGCGGTCGAACGTGGTCGCGACCTTGGGATCGCGGGCGGCGGCGGCGAAGAACGACTTCTCGCCGCGGTTCATCTTCCGGCCCGTCGCGTAGTCGTGGATCATGAACGCGTGCCCCCCGAGCCGGCGCCTGTGCAGGCGGCGGTAGCGCTTCAGCCCTCGCTCCAGGGGCTCCTCCCCGCGCAGGGCCGGCGCGACGCTGTCGGCCAGCCACTCGCCGCTCTGTAACGCCCAGCCGCAGCCGATGCCAAAGAGGGGGTCGGTCGCCAGGGCGGCGTCGCCGACCAGCGCCAGCCCCGGAGCGATCGGCCGGCGCACGCGGTTCGGCATCTCGATCTTGCCGAGGACCGGTTCGATCAGCCGCGCGCCGCGGATCGGGGGCGCCTCCGGCATCGCCTCGACATAGGAGGTGAGCGCTGCCTCCGGGTCGCGCTTGAACTCGGGCAGCAGGTCCATGGTCGGCATCGCCGCGTAGAAGATCAGGCCGCTGTCGGTCGGGAACGCCGCGCCCCAGTTGGGGTCGAGCAGCCAGATCGAGCTGTCGGGCGCGAACCGGGGCTGCTCGCCCTCGAAGTAGCCGCCGTAGGCGAAGCGGCCGTGCGGCAGGACCTTTTCCTTCACCGCGGCGAGCTCCGCTACCTTCGAGTCGCGGCCGTCGGCGCCCACGACCAGCTTCGCCCGCAGCTCCGTCTCCTCGCCGCTCGGCGCGCGGACGGTCACGCCCGCGAAGGCGCCGCCGTCGTGCAGCAGGCCCTGCGCCGTCCGCCCGAGGAATTGGTCGACGCCGGGGGTCGAGGCCGCCGCCTCGCGCACGATCGGGTCGAGCCGCTCGCGGCGCAGGTTGATCGCCTGCCCGGCGCGGTCGGGCGGCGCTTCGATCCAGCCCCAGCGCGTCCAGGCGTGCATCCGCGAGCGCACCGCCCCCGCCTCCATGATCGGCTCGAAGAGGCCGAGCCGCTCGACCGTCGGCACCCCCGAGGCCTGGATGAAGTGGCTGCAGACGCGCTTGAAAGCCGCCGGGTCGGGCTGCTTCTCGACCATGGCCACCCGCGCCCCGGCGCGCCCGAGCAGGATCGCCGTCGCGCTGCCCGCTAGGCTCGCGCCGACGACCACCGCGTCATAGTCGTGGGAAATGGAGGAGATGTCCTTGCCGGTTCCGCTGCTCATCGCGACCTCCCGCGTCTCGCTGCCTGCTCTCAACCATACGACTCGTACTATACGCCTCGCATCATGAAACGCAAGTCGATCCGGCTGACGACCACTTCCTACGCGCTGCTCGCGCTGCTGGATCAGCTCGGCGAGGCGACCTCATATGACATCAAACAGGCGCTCGACAAATCGATCGAGAACTTCTGGCCCGTGCCCCACACCACCGCTTACGAGGAGCCGGCGCGGCTGGCGGCTGGCGGCTACCTGTCGGTCAAGCAGGAGAGCGGCGGCCGCCGCCGCAAGACCTACACGCTGACCGACGCCGGCCGCGAGGCGCTGCGCGCCTGGGCGGCGGAGCCGCAGGCCGCCCCGCCCCAGCTGCGCGACGAAACGATGCTGAAGATCTTCGCCGGCGCCGACCCCGAGACCCTGGTCGAGGGCCGCATCGAGTGGCACCGGGCCAAGATCGAGGAGCTGAAGGCCTACCTCGACGCGGTGCGCGCCGCCGAGGGCTGGCAGCACTCCGAGCCGACCCTCCTCGCCGGCATCGCCTACCACCAGAAGATGCTCGAGCTGATCGACGCCCTCCGCGCCCAGCGCTCCGCCGCAGGAAACTGATCGCATAGGGCGAACAGCGCCTAGGGAGCATCATCCTCATTCGGTAAGATCCTCCCATGGCTCATATCACCTGGAGAGTCGAGGAGCTGGCGAGGCAGCGGGGCTGGGGAGCCGGGCGCCTGGCCGAGGCAACCGGGCTCGACCCGAAGACCGTCCGCAACATCCTCGCCGGCCGAGCCACCCGTGTGGACCTCAACACGATCGAGCGCCTGTCGAGAGCGCTCGGAGTCGGGCCAGGGTCGCTCTGGGACCTCGGGCCGGAGTCGAGCGGAGCCTGGCAGAGGACGGCGGGAGCGGCCGGCGAGGCGCCGAGCGCCGAGCTCGACCAGGTGCTCGCCGGCGAGTGGTCCGAGCGGACCGACCCGGCCCTGGAGCGAGCCCTCCGCTCGCCTTGAGCCGCGGCTACCTCGACACGAACTTCCTCTATGCGCACCTGCGGTCGAGGCGAGGCCAGCGGCTGGGGCCGGTCGAGTCCTGGCGCGCCCGGGTGCTGCACGAGCTCGACGGCAGCGGTGTGATCAGCGGCCTCGTTTTCGACGAGCTCGCCTACCACCTCGTCCTCGCCTGGCTGCGCGACGACGGCGATGGCGACCCACTCTCCACATATAGAACCGATCCCGCAGCGGCAATGCGAACCATGCGGCGGCGTCTGACCGCCACCTGGCGTGCCGTCGACTCCCTTTCCCTGGAGCTGTGGACGACAGACCACGCGGTCGTGGAGAGGGCGAAGTCCCTGATGGCGAAGCCGGGCCTTGCCCCGAGAGACGCCTTCCACGCCGCCCACGCCCTCGAGGCAGGCTGCGAAACGATCGCCAGCTCCGACCCCGGCTTCGACCAGGTCCGCGGACTGCGGCGGATCGAGCCATGAGGAACGCGCTGTCTGCTCCCCAGGGAACCGGATTCCTTACGGTCGGGAAACCTCTTTGTCAGTACCTTAAAGGTTGTCAGGCGCCTGGAATTCGGTTATAGATGCTTTCGGGAAGAGGGGTACGGGTTCCAAATCAAAGGGAGGCTGCTGGTAATGGAGGAGTTGCACGATCGTGTCGCATACAGAATCGTGGTGGCAGTAATAGGAGGGGCGCTCATCGTCGGTCTGATCGGAATCTGCACGATCGTCGCCCTCGGCAAGGCGTCCGACATTCCGAAGGAGCTCTGGACCACGGTCAGCGCACTCGGTGGGGGGTTGCTTGGCTTGCTCGCGCCGGAGCCCGCCAAATCGGTGGCCACGGACGAAACCTCCCGTGATGACGCTTCCAAGTACAACTTGTGGGACAAGGTCAAGATGCTTGGGAGGATAGCCCTGAAGGACATCTGGGCAAACCGCGCCGTCCTCATCCTCTTGATCGTGTTCGGCATCGCCGTCTGGCTGGGCGCGACCAAGCCCTCCACGGAATTCCAGGCCCTGGCAGGAGCCAGCGGAGCGGCGCTCGTCGGCCTCCTGGCGCCGGCTCCCGGCGCCAGCAAGGACAAGGCGACGGGTTAGGGGTGGCGCCCCGCGCCTTCAACGGCCTCATACAGCACTCCTTCGCCCTCCGGAACCACATCAAGCGGCGACCGTTCCGCGGCACCGACCTCGAGGGGCTGGTTCGTGAGCGCTTTGCCCCGCGGCGCAGCCCGTTCCGTCTTCGGCCGGTCGGGGAAAGGGACGAGGAGCAGGTCAACTCCGGGAGCCCCCTGTTCAACCAGGAGCTGACGACCCTCGACCCGAAGAAGACCACGAAGTACTTCAGGTGGCACGGCGGCTTCGAGAAAAAACCACAGCTGCCGAACGCACTGCTCTGGGCGAATCGGGAGGGGGACGAGGAGGAGAAAGAAAGGGAGGGGCACTGGGAGCGATCCATATTCGCGAAGGCCGATGAGAACGGCCGCTTCGCTCGCAACGACCTGCTCGTTGCGAAGCAGGACGAGGACCCCGGGCGAGACGTGTCCGAGCTGCTCTGCGAGGTGTTGGCGGCGCGCCGCTCGATGCTGTTCGGCCTCGCCCTTGCGAACCGCTTCGTCAACGTAATGCTTCCCCACGCTGTGCTGGCTCCGGAGCCTGGAGCGGGCGCCAGCCAGAGTCAGGATTTGGGCAGCTGGCTTCTGCAGCCGATGGTCTCGCTGATCCGGGTCGGAAACGACGGAGGCGCCTTTCGCCGCATGTACACGCTGACCTTTTTCCTGCTCCCAGTCACGGATCCTGACTGCAGGGAACGCACGATGCGGCAAACCCCTGAGATGGAGAAGATGGTGAACGCGGGATGGGGTCTCGCCAGCTGGCCATCGAACCTGCCCACGTTCACCGTTGACGGGCCGCTGCCCGAATACCTATCGCACCTCACGCCCGCGGACCCACGACACGAGGCGCCATCGCTGCAGCCACAGGATCCTCCCACCCTGCGCCACGTCATCGAGGCGATTGCGTTCGGAGTGGCGCTGAGGATGGCGGAGGGATCGAGCGGCCGTGCGAACCTCCGGGTGAGGCAGGAGATCGGCAATGAGGTGGTCAGCGCGCTCGGCAACTCACGGGTGTCCTCGGTTCTCGTTGTCGACGAGCGGTTCAGGAGAAAGAAGCTCGACGAGTCCCCTTCCGGCGGGTCCCGCGCGCTCGCCTCCCTCATGAACACCCTTTCCGGCGAGGTGCGCATCCCGCCACCGGGAAGCAACGCCGAGCGCAGGAGGTACCGCCTCGACCGGCCTTACATCGACCACGACGACTACGCGATCGGCGTCCTCCCCTCGAACCGCTGCCTGGTGATCGCCTCCGACGGGGACGCTCAGCACGGGCGTCATGATTCGGGGTTGATGCAGGCGGGATGGGCGACCTACTCGGTGATCGGGGCTGTCAGCGCGATCGGCACCATGCGCGCGATCAACCGCGATCTCGAATCAGCCGACAGGACCGACCCGACCAAGATCGCGGAGATCGAGCACGACGTCTCCGTCGACCTCCACGAGATCTACGATTTGGACATCACGTGGGAGGCCTATCGACTCCGCTATCGCCGCCTCCGCGAGCAGCTCGGGATCACCAGCGACTACCAGGCGCTGCACGGCAAGCTCGACGCCCTCTTCCGGGAGACCTCCGCCTGCTTCGAGGCGCAGACCCAGCGACGCCTGGTCCTCCTCACCGCCGCGATCGTCCTCCTCACCGCCGCGGTCATCGTCGTCACGATCATCGTCAAGTAGAAACCGCCGCGGCCACAGACGCCCGCGAGAGGTCGGATGGGGTGCTTCAAGGGATGCCGGGGGGGCAGGCTTTTCCCGGTACTCAGGTATTTCGGCCGCGTTCCGATAGGGAACACCATGAGAAGCCAGCAGACGGAGGCGCTGCTCCGGCTCGGCCATCCGCCCTCCCAGAGCTTCTCGGAGGCGGCGGAGGCGGCGCTGGGCGCCCTCGCCGACGGGATTCCGGGCACCATCGTCCTCGCCCGGCTCGAGCCCGACGAGCGGGACTGCCGGGTGATCGAGGTCCGGGGCGCCGACATCGACGGCGTCCATCGGGGCGCCGTCCTGCCGGTGACGAGCCTCGCCGACCGCGACCGCCCCTCCGCGGACGGCTCGGCCGCGTCTCCCGGGAACGGATTCGAATGGGACCCCCTTCGGCTGCCGGGCCCGCGGTCGCGCCTCGGTTTGCCCCTGGAGATGAGCAACGGCAGGATCGTCGGCATCCTCGTCGCCCTCGACGCGGAGGCGGACGCCTACGACCGCGAGCACATGGCGATGTTCGCCGTCGCCGCGCGGCTGCTCGGCCACGAGTGGGAGACCGTCGAGCACCGGGCCGAGCTCCAGCGGCTGCGCAGGCGCGCCGCGACGGGCGCGGACGTCGACCCCGAAACCGGCCTTCCCAACCGCGAGGGCTTCCTCGGGCTGCTGGACCACGAGTGGAGGCTGGCCACCCGGGGAACCGTGGAGTCGGTCCTGGTGTTCTTCGAGGTCGCCGTCGACGCCGGCGGCCCGGCCAACGGCGACCCGCTGGCCAGGCTGGGCCTGAAGATCTTCGCGGAGGTGCTGGAGGGCAACGCGAGGACGACGGATCGCCTCGGGCGGGTCGGCGAGGCGGGCGTCGCCGCGGTCCTGGTCGGCTGCCACCTGGAGCAGGCTCCTTCCTTCGTCGAGCGCATCCAGGCGGCCCTGCGACGGGTCACCAGCGGGCGGGCGCCCGCGGTCGAGCTCTCGCTGGGCGTCCAACCCCTGGCGGAGGCCCCCTCCCCCGAGGACGCGCTCCAGCTCGCGGAAGCCGAGGCGCAGGTGGCCGACGGGCGCGGCCCCGCGCCGGCCGTCGCGGGGAAGGCGGTCGGGTGAGCCAGACGACGACCAGCCAGCGCCCGAGCGCCGCCGGGCTCGCGGACGGCGCGGCGGGGGTCACCCCGCCCTCCAACCCCGAGCGCCGCGGCGTCTTCCTGACCGACGTCATCGTCGAGCTCGGCTTCGCCGACCCGGGGACCGTCGAGGGGGCTGTCGCCGCGAGCCGGCAGTCGGCGCTCACGCCCGAGCGCCACCTGCTCGACATGGGCGCCATCGACGAGCGGGAGCTCTCGCTCGCCGTGGCCGAGCGCAACGGCCTCGACCACGTCGACCTCGACCTCTTCGAGATCGAACCCGCGGCGTCCCAGATGATCGGCAGGTCGACCGCGGAGCGGTACACAGCGCTGCCGGTCGCCTTCGCCGCGAACGGCGCGCTGCTGGTCGCGGTCGAGGACCCGAGCGACATGCTGGGGATCAGCGACATCGAGGTGATGACGAGGAGCCAGGTCCAGACCGTGATCGCGACCAGGAGCCAGATCGAGCGCCTGATCGGGGACCTGCCCGAACAGGACCCGCCGCCGCCTCCCGCTCCCCCAGCCGAGGCTCAGCCGGAGGCGCCCGAGCCGGAGGGAGCCGCCGCGCCACCCGAGCTGGAGGCGACTTCCGCCGCGCCGCTCCAGGCGGAGTCGGCGCCGATGCCGCAGGCGACTCCCGCCGCGCCGCCACAGCCGGAGGCGGCGCCCGCGCCGCAGGCGCCCCCGGAACCGCGGCTGGACCCAGAGTCGCACGACATCCCCGAGGTCGCGGACCTCTCGGCGGCGCTCGCGGCCCTGAGCGACCAGATGCGGAACGCCGGAGGGCTGATCGGTGTGGTCGAGCGGCGCTTCGAGGAGCTTCAGGACGTGGACGCCCGCGCCCAGGAGGCGGCCGACGCGCTGGCCGGCGAGCGCGCCGAGCTCGAGCGGGAGCGCCAACGGGGCGCCGAGCGGGAGCAGGAGCTGGAAGCCGGCCTCGCCGCGATGCAGGAGCGCATCGCGGCGCTCGAGGAGGGCCATTCGAAGACGGCCGCGGCCGTCGAGCTGGCGAACGCGGCGACCGAGAAGCTCGGCGAGCTGCGCAGCCTGCTCGCGGATGAGCAGCCGTCGGGTTGACAGCGCCGGGTCAGCACAAAGCCAGGATCGAACCCGGGAATTGCCGCTTCAAGGCCGAGAAGGCGCTGATTCGCCTGCTCGCCCAGCGTCAGCGGCTGAGAACGCCGGCGGGCAGCAGAGACTCGAAGGTCTCCTCGGTCTGGAAATAGCTGGAGTGGGTCCGCTTGACGGTCTCCAGCGAGTCCGCGCCGACAAGGACGATGTCGAGATCCCCACGGTCGCGCATCTCTCCCTCGATCTCGGCGTAGGCCGCCTGCGCAGCGTCGTAGTCGGTGCTGAAGTTGCGCACCTGGGCCTTCCCGGTCGGGATGTCGTACACGATCAAGAAGTGCTGGATTTCAGCCTCGGTCATCATCAGCTGTCCTCTCGGGGCTGCCGGCGCTGTAGCTTCCCAGCGGCGCGCGCGTATCCCTCATTGATAGCAGCGACGAGCTCTGCGCTCAAATCCTCCTCGCGATCGAGTGCGGCAAAGGCCTCGGAGACGACCCGGTAGTAATCGTGCACGTCCTCCTCGCCCCGGCCGAACTTGTAGCCGATGGACTGGCGTCGACCGTCATCCTCGACCTGGTTCGCCCATGCGTCCTGGCGGATCGTCCTCAGCTGCACCTCGATCAGGCGGCCGTTACGGCGAACGACGTGGTGCATGGCCCGATACCCAGAATCGCGAGGTTCGGCGATGTAGTCCTTCGTCCGCGCAATCGTCCAGGTCTTCTTGAGGCGACGGCTCACGGCGAGCAGATGGCGGAGCGACGGCAAGCGAGCCCGGACTCCCCCGATGTCCCACATCTGAGTCAGCTGCATCGTCGGCTCACGCTCAAGCTTGTTGAAGATCGTCGGGCGGCGCTTGAGGCGCTGGGTGACATCGACTCGGCCATCCACCTCCCCGCCCTCGGATGCGACGTGGTAGCGAAGGTTGGCCGCGACTCGGGAGAGGGGCCTGGCGTGCAGGCCGCGCCACCAGGTGACGGCGATCATCGCATCGACAAGATCATCGAAAGTCGTGCCGAAATCCTCCGGAGTCTGGCCCTGCGGGCGGAGATACCAACGCCGAAGTAGCTGCCCGGCGCGATTGACTTCCCCGTTACTGAACACGGCACCAGCCGGTGGTTTGAATGGATCGGGCGTGCGCACCATCACGGCCATCGTATGCCCGGCGCTCCAGGATGTCTCCGGGCCGCGATGCGCTTGCTCGTCGTGGGTCGCCGTTTTCATTTGGCTGGTGCGCTTTCGCCTAGCAATATGTAGGAGAGCCATTCGAAGACGGCCGCGGCCGTCGAGCTGGCGAACGCGGCGACCGAGAAGCTCGGCGAGCTGCGCAGCCTGCTCGCCGACGAACAACCGTCGGCCTGACACCGCATTGCCAGTACCCCCACCCAGACATAGTCGGAACCGCGTAGCGCGGATCGCCACCGAGCCGGTTTCGCTGGCGCGGTAGCCGGTGCTCCTCGAGAGGTCACACAATTGCGCTCGTGGCATCCCCAGCATTTGCCAAGGAGGCGGCCTTCGTCCATGACGAGGCCCATCTCAGCTCCGAGAACATCGCCGCGGCCACCGGCGCCGCGCCGAGCACCGCACGCGCCTGGGTGGCGCTGAAGCGCATTCCCTCGGGAACGCGCGCGCAGCGCATCGCCGAGCTCTCTTCGATCAGCGAGCGGCTGCTGCGGGTGATGGACCCCGAGTACATCCCGGCCTGGATGAACAAGCCGGTCCCTGCGCTCGACGACAGAAAGCCGATCGAGCTGATCTCCAAAGGTCAGTACCTGCGCGTGACGCGAATCGTCTCGGCGCTCGAGGAACCGGTCGCAACCTGAGCCTCGGCGCTCGATATCGACCGCATCGGCGTCGATGGCACGAGCGGATCGGCTTCGAGTTGTACTTTCGATGAGCTGACGTTTTTCCGTTCGACCACAGTGGGCCTCCCCGGTTCAGCCCTCACATTCCCGGGCATCACCCCTTGGACCCCATACGACCCTCGAGCTGTGTGCGGATCGCCGGGCCAGTACGGCTAAAGCCGAAGATGCGAGCGGTCTGGGCAAGGAGGGTTTCGCTATCGGCGATGCCGCTCGCCTCGCGCAGCTTGGCGATCGCCAGATCCAGTTCCTCGGGAGCGATCTCCTCGATGGGCCGTTTGGTCTCAGAGTCGTCGGGGTCCGGCGCGCGAACGACCTCCAACCCCTGCTCAGGCCTCCAAAGAAACTCCCCACGGCGCTCAGCAATCCCCTTCGTAATCCCGTCGCTGATCACCAGCTCGGCTGCCTCGACAACCCGGGTCCCCCGACGCGAGATGCCCTGCGAGGCGGCCAGGCACTTGATCGCGCGGTCGATGCTGATCGGCGCCTCCACCGCGACTAGCGCTCTGAGTGCCGCACGCAGGTGCGCGTGGCACTCAGGCTCGTGGAACTGATACCCGCTGCGAAAGCGGGAGAGATCAGCCCGCTCGTAGTGGTTGACCCAAGGCAACTCCGCCGCATCCTTGCTCCCTTTGATCTCGTGCACCTCGATGACCTCACGATCCCTCGACACCTCCTGATCCCCGGCCGCTGTCGTCGTCGAGTGGTGGGCGACGGGCCCCTCATCAGAGTCGAGTGCCTGCTGAATCGCCTCGTGGAGGCGATCGGTCTCCTTGCGCCGTTCGCGCACCCAGTCCCAAGACCAGATGCGGTGGATTCGCCAGTTCAGATCTTCAAGGATCTCCTGACGTAGGCGGTCGCGGTCGCGCGCAGTGGGAGTCGAGTGGTAGGTAGCGCCGTCACACTCGATCCCGAGCGCAAAGCGCCCGGAAGAGGCCGGGTCGACCACGCCGAGGTCGATGCGAAAGCCACCCACGCCGACCTGTGGAATCACCTGATACCCGAGGTCCCGTACTGCCTCCGCGACCGACTCCTCGAACGGAGACTCGTACTCCCCGCCCATCGTTTCGATCTCGCTGCGCAGCGCCTCGGGACCCTGTTCGGCGAATTCGAGATAGTCGCGCAGGCGCTGCGCTCCCGGTTTAGCGGTTTCCGCGAGGTCGAAATCGGAGCAGCGCACGGAGGTGACCACGTCGACCTGCTGGCGGGCCCGGGTGACCGCGACGTTGAGACGCCTGTGGCCGCCCTCTTTGTTGAGCGGCCCAAAGCCCTGGTGGAACTTGCGGTGTTCGTCGTAACCGTAGCCAACGCTGAAGATGACGACGTCCCGTTCGTCGCCCTGCACCGACTCGAGGTTCTTGACGAATACCCCGTCCAGCCTATCTCCGGCGAAATGCTGATCGAGGTCGGGGTTGGCAGACCGGAGGCCGTCAAGCTCGTCGGTGATCGCTTCGGCCTGGGCGACACTGAAAGCGACGACCCCGACCGTTCTCTCCGGTTTCGTGCGCAGATGCTCGATCACTCGCTCGGCGACACGTCGCGCCTCGACCCGGTTCGTCCTTGAGCGGGCGCGGTCGTAGACACCGTCCGGAACGTGGATCAGATGCACTCCGAGGTATTCGGCCGAGAGCACCGGGGCAGGAAAGGTGACCAGCTTGTTGCTGTAGAAATGGTGATTGGAGAACGAAATCAGATGCTCATGCCTGCTCCGGTAATGCCAGCGCAATGACTCGGCCGGCAGCAACGCTTCGCAGGCATCGAGGATGCTCTCCATCACCTCTTCTCCTCGTTCGGCTTCTTCGTTGAACCCTTCGGCTTCCGGATCGACCTGCTGGAAGAACGGCGTCGGTGGGAGCTGCTTGCTGTCGCCGACAACGATCAATTGATCCGCTCGATAGATGCAGTTGATCGCGTCCCACGGCGGGACCTGGGAAGCCTCGTCGAAGACGACGAGATCGAAGTGATGGTCCGGCGAGAGGTAGTGGCTGACCGTCAGCGGGCTCATCATCAGGCAGGGCTTCAGATCCGGAAGCAACCTGGGAAGCCTCTGCAACAACCGGCGAACCGGCATGTGGCGCTTTTTCTTGCCCGCCTCGCGCTTGAGGATTCCGACTTCGGAACCCGGTACGGCCACAGGGGTCGGCCGCTTGTCATTGCAGACGGCGATGATGCGGTCGGCGGCCGCCGCGACGAGCTTCTTATCGAGCTCGGAGAAGTTTTCGATCAGGTGCTCGTGCGAGCGCCCGCGGAATTCCTTCAGGTTCGGGAACTCCCCGAAAAGGCGATCCAGCCGACTGTTCCAGTAGCCCTTGCGAAAGCCTGGCACAACCTGGTCGGCAGCGATGGACTCGGCAGTAAGGAGATCGAGGAACCTGCCCCAACCTAACCCGCCGATCCGCTCGCGGAGGCGGCGAAAGTCCGTCCATGCGGTCAACTCGTCGAGCCGGCTGCGCATCTCCACGGTGAGTTCGATGACCTCGGGGGTGGGTGAGCCTTCGAAGGCCTCGCGTAGCTCAGCTGCTCGGTCGGAGTCAAAGAACTCGGTCAGCCTCCCGCCCGCGCCCTCGAAGGCGTTGACCGCAGCCGCGAGCTGGTCGAAGTCCGGCCATGCCTTCTCATCGGAGCGCAGCTCTTCCTCGATGCGCGGAGGCAACTCGCTCTCAAGCAGCTTGAAGAGCTTCTCCAGCCAGTCGAAGGCGCCTTCCAGCTCCCCCCAATCGGTCTCGCCGTCGTTAAACGGCGAGCCGATCGTCTCGGCCCACTGCGAACGCTTCGAGCCGGTGACCGCTTCGGCCCGCTTGAGCGAAGAAACCCGGCGGGCGTCCTCCTCGAGGCGCGACAGTCCGGGGGAGTTGTCGGCGCGGCCCTGCGACAACGGGCGGACGACGTCGAGTAGGAGGGCGGCAGGCTTGCATAGCTCTGCAAGCCGCTGCCTCAACAAAGGAAGCGGCTGCTGCGTCGGCGCGATCAGCTCGACGCGAGCCGCGAGGGCTTCGACAGGCTCGAGGCCTGACTTGATCCGCCGAAGACACGCGTCCACCTGGGCGGCGCGCTGCCCGAGTTGCATGTCCGGCTGCACCCCCAGACAGAGGTGCCCCGCGAGCTTCTCGAGGTCGGTGTCGGCCGCAACGCTGGCCTGAGCTGCTTCCGCAACGGTCAGAGCTCGTCCGATGGCATCAACATCGATCCCGCGACCGCTGTACCACTGGCCGAAGGCGGTTTCGTACTCGCTGCGACCAGCGTCGATCTGAGCACCGAGTTGACTGAGCCTGAGGATCTCCCGCAGGTCCTCAGCGGGGGTATCCGGTGCCTTTCCGCTCTTCCTCAACGCCCGCAGTGCCTTGACGTCCGTGCGGTACGCCCCGCCAAGCTTGCCCATGAACTTGCCTTTCGCGGCGATTACTCGGCTGAGCATCGACTCGGCATCCAGCTCGAGGGCTTCGTCCGAGTAGCTCTCGCGCAGCACGGTCAGGCCGCTTTGATATTCGGAAAAGAGCGCCCTGCACTGCGCCAAGGTGGAGCGCGCCTTTTCGAGGCCGGCCGGAACTAGCCAACGGGGATCCGGTCGGTCGGTCGCCTGGAACGCCAAGTCGGCGAGCTCCTTGATCCCTTCGATGTCCTCCAGCGTCGGGCTCCGCCAGGGCTGCCCTAGGGCGTCATAGAGCTGCTTGCCGTGCCCTTCGAGCTCATCGAGAACTTCGTCCGCAGCGGAAACGAACTCATCGAGGGCGGGCGCCCTCTCGAGCAGCACGTCCTCCCAAGCAGGGCTGCGTCCGATCGCGTCGCTGAGGCCGGTAAGGGCGTCAGCCAGCCGAGAATCGACGTCGGCAGCGAACTCCGACGGCTGGCGATGAGGATAGGTGGTCGAAAAATCACGCTGCTTCTCTTCGAGCGAGCGATAGGCGCCTCGCGCCTCGGTCAACGCATCGCGAAGGCCTGTTAGGGCTTCTCGATGCAACCAGGGCGCCTGAATCGGCGGTGTGCGCATGAGCAGATCTCCCACATACCCGAGCCGGCGTGCGGTCTCCGCCGAGACCGGCCAGTCGAGCCCCAGATTCCTCGCCACCTGCTCCGTAATGGCGATCAGCTGGTGACCTGCGGCCTTCAGCGCCTCCAACCTGGAAATGAGGCGGGAGCGACCCGCCTCATCAAAGCTCGTCGCGTCATAGCCACGCCAGAGGTAATCCGGGCGGATTACCGCTTCCCAGTCATGAATGAGCGCCTCAAAGAGCTCGAGCAACTCGTTGAACTCCCTGCGGGCCTCCGCCCCATTGCGATCGCTCGCGGTGACAGCCTCGGCGAGAACCGGCGCCCGGTCGAGTGGCGCAAGCTCGGCGTAGACCTCTCGTGGGGTCATGTCAAGGAGCACATCGCTGCGGCGGTGCAGAAGATCGACCGCCGTGTTGAGGCGCCCGCGGAAGTTGATGAGCTGGTCGAACTCGCGCTCTGACATCCCCTCGCGAGGGCGAGCCATTCCAGTGAGGCTGTCGTGGAGGGAGTTGACGACCTCCTTACGTGCTGCGTCGCGTCCGTGCAATTTGAGGCAGAACTCACTCAGACCCCTGCTCGCGAGGCGCTTGTGGACAACGTCGAGCGCAGCGATCTTCTCGCTGATGAAAAGGACCCGCTTTCCCTGACCCAAGGCCTCCGCGATGATGTTGGCGATCGTCTGGCTCTTTCCGGTGCCGGGTGGTCCCTGCATGACGAAGGACCTGCCCTGCTTGGCGGCCTCGATGCAACGACGCTGCGATGCGTCCGCGTCGAGGATCGAGAAGGACTCGCGGGGATCTTGGGCGGAGTCGAGATCGGCCTCTATGGGCACCCCCTGGAACCCCTCGTGAAGCTCGGAGTCAGCGCCACCCGACGCGAGCGCCCGCACCAAGGCGTGACCGCCAACCTGCCCCTCGTTGCGCTGAAGGTCCCGATACATGACCAACTTCTGGAAGGAGAAGAGCCCCAGCACAGCGCTCTCTTCGACCGTCCAAGCGGTTTCGGCGATCGCCTCGCGTATCTCGTCGAGCTCCTGTGCGATCGGCTTGTCTTCCCAAGCCCAGTCCTCGGGAATATCGAGACCGACATCTTTTTCTAGCTTCACCGTCAGCGCCGGGTTGACGACGATCTCCTCGTCCGTGGCGAGGTAGAGCCGGTACGGGTCGCGGGGTGATTCCCGGCGCAGCTCGACCGGCACCAGGACGAGCGGCGATTTCAGCTGCTCATGGCGGACGATGTCCTCCCATTTTAGGAAGCCCACCGCCAGGTGAAGAACGCGAAGGGCTTTGTCCTCGAACTCCGCGTTGGAGCGGCGAGCGAGGTTGGAGAGGATCTTCTCCAGTCGCTTGGGTTCCTCTAGCCCGGTTACGATCTCATCGACACCCGGCGACGCCCCACTTTCGGATGCGGCTCCATCCTCCCCGGGCTCAACGGGAAAGAAGAAGTCAAATGGCTCCCGCCTTTCAGGGTCCGCGAGCAGCTCGTGGATCGATGGACTCTGGACCTCTAGCGTTGAACTCTTGGTGGGTCGGTAGTTGATCAGCCGATTGCGGAAGGAGAGGTCGATCAGGTGGCGCCGCCAGTCCTCGATCCGATCCTTGATCAAAGACTCCAGGGCTTCTGCCTGCGAACTCGACATGGCCCCTAGCCGTCCTTTGAGGTCATCCTCACCCGCCAAGCACGGCAAGCAGCACGACGTCGGCCGACCAGAGGCGCCGGCGACGCGATTGCTTGCCTTCGAGAGGCTCGGGTGTCACCAGGTCTCGCAAGAGCGCTCAGAACGGTATCGATTAGGTACGAAGTCGTGTACTCAAGGCGGACCCTCCCACGGAACTCCCAGTCGAACGGCACCGAGACATAATCCGAACCGGGCACGGATCTAAACCGGCGCGATCCCGCTGGCGTGAGACATCGGTTCTGACCCGGAAGTTGGCCGATTCGTCAACCGGAGTTGGCATAAATGCCAAGATCCGCCGCTGCCTTCATGAGAGTTCTTTTTCCTCGGGGGAGCCGATCCGCCCGCCTGGGAGGCTCATCAGGCGCCAAAGCAACCATCGACCAAGGGAAAAAGATCGGCCTGGCCATACCCCCGCCAGGATTCGAACCTGGGACCCGCTGCTTAGAAGGCAGCCGCTCTGTCCACTGAGCTACGGGGGCGGGTGCATAGAGGGTAGGCGCCCGGGGCGACGGGCGTCCGGGGGCGCTGCTCCTCGCACGGGCGCCTTCTAATATCGCTCCATGCCCAAGGTCGAGGTGCTGGGACGGGAGGTCAACTACGAGCGCGGCGGCGCGGGCGAGCCGCTGCTGCTGATCCAGGGGATGAGCGCCAACCACCTCGCCTGGGGACGGCCGTTCCTCTCGCTGCTGGAGCAGAGCTTCGACTGCGTCGTCTTCGACAACCGCGGGATCGGGCTCTCCGCGCCGGTCACCGAGCCGTTCACGATCGCCGAGATGGCCGCCGACAGCGCCGGCCTGCTCGACGCGCTCGGGTGGGAGAGCGCCCACGTGCTCGGCATCTCGATGGGCGGGATGATCGCCCAGGAGCTGGCGCTCGCCCGGCCGGAGCGGCTCCGCTCCCTGGCCCTCGGTTGCACCTACTGCGGCGGCTCCGGCTCGCAGCTGATGGACCCGGCCGACTTCCAGGGCCTGGTCGAGGCGATGGCCTCCGGTGACCGCCAGCGGGTCTACCGGGCGATGTGGGAGCTGAACCTCTCCCCCGCCTTCCGCGCCGAGGAGAGCCGCTACGAGGAGTTCGTCGCGATGGCCGAGGAGCTGCCGGCGCCGCGGGAGACGATCGGCTGGCAGGTGCAGGCGATCGCCACCCACGACACCAGCGCGCGCCTGCCCGGCCTCACCCTCCCCACCCTGGTCGTGCACGGCGCCGCCGACCGCGTGCTCGGCGTCGCCAACGGCCGCCAGATCGCCTCGCTCCTCCCCGACGCGCGCCTCGAGATCCTCGAGGACGTCGGCCACATGTTCTGGTGGGAGCAGCCGGAGCGCTCCGCCGAGCTGGTCCGCGAGCACGCGCTCGCGCCGGCCTGAGCGCCGCCGCGCGCCCGGTCAGCCCTTGTGGCCGGGGCAGGCGGCCGCACTGAGCTTGCCGTCGATCCGGTAGAGGTAGTCGGGCTCGGGAACGATGTCCGGCTCTTCGACCAGCAGCTTCAGCGCCGGGTCGCCTTTCACCCAGGCGTAGAGCGGGTAGCGGTATTCCGCCGCCGGCGAGTCCTGGGTGAACTTGCTGACGATCAGGTAGTCGTAGTCGCCGCGGTCGATTTCGCGCTTGAAGGCGGGGCAGGTGGTCGCCAGGCGGTAGGCGCCGTGGGGGCCGGGGACGCCGATGTACTGGACGAAGTTGGAGGCGTCGGCGCCGTAGTAGCCGTACTGGCCGAAGATCATCTCGCTGGAGCCGGCGATCGCGATCCGCTTGTCGTGCTGGCGGCGGGCGAACGCATATGCCTTCTGCGGCCCGCCTTCCTGCAGGAAGAGCGTCGTCTTCGTGTAGTGGTGGTCGACGTACTGGACCTGCTGCGCCCGCCCCAGGACCACCGCCAGCAGCAGGATCGCCGCCCCCGCCAGGACGGCCAGCCCGCGGCTGACCTGCCCGCGCGCCCGTCCCAGCCCCAGCGCCGTCGGCGCCCAGACCAGGGCCAGGGTGATGAACACGGTGCCGACGATGTAGCCGGGGTACCAGCGCGGCGTGGTCAGCACGGTGATCGCGTAGACCGCGGTGAGGAAGGCCAGGGTCTGCCAGGCGCGCCGGTCGGGCGCCCGCAGCGGCCGCGCGATCGGTAACAGGGCCATCGCCAGGACCAGCCCCGGCGCCAGGTAGCGGGTGTTGGTGAAGAACCCGGTCGGCGTGCCCTCCTGGCCGGCGGCGGTGAGCGGCGTGAAGACGTAGACGACCGCGGTCGCCAGCGCGCCGGCGGCGATCACCCGCAGGATCCGGTTGCGCGAGCGCACCGCGACGAAGACCGCGGCGGCGACCGCGACGATCAGGATCAGCGGCCAGAGCGGGCCGAAGGCGTTGTCGAGCTGGGGGAAGAACCAGGCCCGGTAGATGGTCGGGTCGGTGAGGTAGTGGGAGACGGCGAAGCGCGGCCGCGGGTCGAGCGGCATCTGGTCGGGACGGGGCAGGTTGAGGGGGCCGAAGCCGATCTGCGGGATCGGGTTGCCGCCGGTCTTGATCGCCGCCCGCAGGTACCAGTAGCCGCCGACGACGAGCATCGAGAGCCCCATCACCCAGGCCGTGGTCAGGCGCCGTCCGCGCCCGCTGAAGACGACCACGCCGAGCGCGATCGCCGCCACCGGGATCAGGAAGGTGAGCTTGACCGAGGCGGCGAGGCCGGCGGCGATCCCGGCCATCACCAGCGGGCCGCGGTCGAGCAGCGGCGCGTCGCGCTCGGGCGCGTCCTGCACCGCCCCCGCACTCGGCGCCCTCCGCTGGTGCCCGTTGATCAGGAAGGCGGCGAAGGCGATCAGGAAGGCGAGGCCCATGATGTCGTTCCGCCCCTCCCCGGGCTGGGTCTCGATCATCACCCCCGAGTCGAGCACGATCGCGGCGGCGACCAGCGTCGCCGGCCCGACCTTGTAGGGCCGCCCAACGCACCAGGCGGCGAGCAGCGCGACCGCGATCCACACCATGTTGATCAGCGGCGAGAGCCAGTCGCTCTTGAAGAGGACGATCCCGGCGGCGTGGACCAGTTCGCTGCTCTGCGGGTAGAACCAGGCGGCGAGGCGCAGCGGATCGGTGAAGTGGAGGTGGACGGTCGAGTGTTCCTGGGCCATCCGCGCCGCGAACGGCATGTGGTACCAGGTGGTGTCGCCGCCGAACATGCCCTGGTCGAGGCTGAGCTGCGAGGGGAAGGTCCACTCGGCGACGGTGAAGGAGGCGACCGCGACGGCGATCAGCAGCGCGATCGTCTGCACCCGCGGCGCCGGCACCGCGCGCGCCTCGCGCGGCGCCATCCGCCAGCCGAGCAGCGCCGCCAGCAGCCCGACCGCGATGCAGGCGAGGACGATCCAGCCGAGCCGCAGGATGCTGAGCGTGCCGAGCAGCTCCAGCGAGACGACGAGCAGCGCGACGGCGATCGTCGCGTCGGCGAGCCGCGCCAGAGCGCCGGAGAATTCGGGCACGATCCAGCGCCGCAGCCAGTAGCCGCCGAGGCCGACCGCCGCGACGATGCCGATCAAGGCGAAGCAGCCGCCGATGTAGGAGGCGAGGGAGGGTGGCACGGGCGCGGATGCTATTCGCCGCGCCGGTGGGGTATCCCCCCGATCAGGAGGCCGCCGCGGGGATGCGGCAGGAGACGCCAGTGCCGGCCAGGCCGCAGTAGCCGTCGGGCACCTTGTGCAGGTACTGTTGGTGGTAGTCCTCGGCGTAGTAGAAGGGCCCGGCGGGCTCGACCTCGGTCGTGACCGGCTCGTGCCCGGCCGCCCGCAGAGCGGCGTCGTAGGCGGCGCGCGCCATCTCCGCGGTCGCCTTCTGGGCGTCGTTGGCGAAGTAGATCCCCGAGCGGTACTGGGTGCCGACGTCGTTGCCCTGGCGCATCCCCTGGGTCGGGTCGTGCTCCTCGAAGAAGACCTTGAGCAGGTCGGCGTAGGCGACCCTGGCGGGGTCGAAGGCGACCAGCACCGCCTCGGCGTGGCCGGTCCGCCCCGTGCAGACCTCCTCGTAGGTGGGGTTCGGCGTGGTCCCGTTCATGTAGCCGACCGCCGTCGTGTAGACGCCGTCGATCCCCCAGAAGAGGCGCTCCGCCCCCCAGAAGCAGCCGAGGGCGAAGCGGGCGGTCTCGATCCCCTCCGGAAACGGCGGCTTCAGCGGCGTGCCGAGCACCGCGTGGGTCTCCGGCACCTCGAAGGCGGGCTCGCTGCGGCCGGGCAGATTCCCAAGCTTCATCTCCTTCTACGGTACCGTCTGCGGATCGCCTGTCTCGTCGTCCTCTTCGCCTTCATCTCGCCGCGGCTGGCGCTGTTCGTCCTCTGGCTGTTCACGGACCTGCTCAGCCGCGCCTTCGACAGCTGGTTCGTCCCCTTCCTCGGCTTCTTCCTGCTGCCCTGGACGACGCTCGCCTACGCGGCGATGTGGAGCAGCTCGGACCGGGTCTCCGGCTTCGAGTGGTTCATCGTCATCCTCGCCTTCCTGGTCGACCTCGGCTCCTACGCGAGCCGCGGGCGGCTCCGGACGGCGAGGAGCTGAGCGGCGCGTCCCGGCCCGCCGCGGCCGCGCCTCAGGTCCCGAACGGGTAGGCGAGGCGGATGTGCCGCTTGGCGATCACCGCGAACGGGCGCTCGCTGACCCTGCCGTCGGTCAGCGAGGTGATCTCGACGTTGGTCAGCGGCACGAAGTCGAGGTCGCGCCGGTTGAGCGAGTCGGAGAAGCGGCTGTGGTAGCCCTCGGGGGGAAGCGTGACGTCGCCGACCACCAGCTGGCGGTCCGTCTCGAAGACGGCGCGCTCGACGCGATGTTCGATCTTCTCTGCCGGTTCCATCGGTCCGTCCCTATCGGCCCTGCACCCGAGAACCGGACTGTACATCCGTCCGTGGTCGTTGCAAGCCCATTAGATTCGAGCGTTGAATTTGAGCAGCGGTTGGGCGACCCCGAGGACGTGCAGGCGCGGCTCACCTTCATCGGCTGGGCCTGGGGAGACGTCGGCTGCAACGACGTCTACGGCGGCGGGGGCTACGACTGAGCCGCGGTGCGAACTCCTCCGCCCACCGCTTCTTTGCCTCCTCGAAGCGCTGCCGGCCCTGCGCCCTTCACTCCCGCTCTGTGAGAGAAGCGACCGGCGAGATGTTGCAGCCCGTGCCGTCTTACGTGCGTGGTGGGGTTAGAGGCCGAGGACCAGCGCCAGCCCTTCGTCGACGGCTCGCAGCTCGTCGGCGTTGAGGCGTCCGGCGGATCGGCCCAGGCGCTCCGGGTCGACGACCGTCGTCTGCTCGACGAGGACCCGGGTCTCAGTGTTGTCCAGCGAGATCGTC